>MDTF01004662.1_pt1 | contig 15333 bp, 16 predicted proteins | sample 811191 | NCBI WGS metagenome assembly MDTF01 (sample SAMN05326649, study PRJNA326480) | marine metagenome | isolation source: seawater | place: Southern Ocean | collected 2011
CGTTGATAGGCTGGATGTGGAAGCGCAGTAATGCGTGTAGCTGACCAGTACTAATAGCTCAATTGGCTTGATTTATGCACTGAAAAAAATTTTTAAGATTTAATAGTTAGTTGATATTTTTATTTTATAACCCCGGTCGTATGGCTGGGGTTTTTTTTTAACAAAAAATAAAAAAACTTTAATAATAAAATTTATGTATTTATCTAATAATTCGACAATTTGAAAATCAGTTTTCTAATAATTAACAATGTATCTCATTTATATTTAGTGTTATAAAATGAATATTATGAACTTTTTCGAAAACTTTTTTCATGGATCTGCAGAAATATCAAAAAAAATTGATATAAACGAATTAGAATTATTGGTTGAGGCAATAAAAAAAATAAAAAATAAAAAAGGAAGAATTTTTTTCTTAGGGGTTGGAGGTAGTGCAGGCAATTGCTCTCATGCAGTAAATGATTTTCGAAAATTATGTAGTATCGAAGCTTATACTCCATTAGACAACGTTTCTGAGTTGACGGCTAGAATAAATGATGAAGGATGGGACTCTTCATTACAAAAATGGCTTGAGATATCCAGACTTAAATCAACTGATGCATTATTTATTCTATCAGTTGGAGGTGGGGACAAAAAAAAAAATATAAGTGTAAATTTAATTGAGGCTGTTAAATATGCTAAAAAGAAGAAAGCCAAGGTTTTTGGAATAATAGGCAGAAAAAAAGGATATGTTAAAAAAGCAGGAAACAATGTTATTGTTATTCCTGAAATAAATAAAAAATTAATCACACCTTACAGTGAAGCCTTTCAGGCAGTGGTTTGGCATGCTTTAGTAAGCCACCCTAAACTGCAAACAATGAAGACTAAATGGTAAAATGTAAGGCTGTCTTTTTAGATAGAGATGGAGTTTTAAACATACCTAAAATTTATAAAAAGAAATCATATGCTCCATTAAAATATAAGCATTTTAAATTATATCCTTCAGTAAAAAAGTTTTGCCAAATTCTTAAAAAAAATTTTTTAATCATTATTGTTACCAATCAACCAGATGTAAAAAAGGGTACGTTAAAAATTTCTGAACTAAAAAAAATGCACAATAAATTATTTGAGGAGATTGGATATGACGATCTATTCTATTGCACTTCCTTAACAATAAGATCAAAATTTAGAAAACCAAATCCTGGAATGCTTTTAAAAGCGATACAAAAATATAAAATTAATCCTAAAAAAAGTTATTTAATTGGTGACAGGTGGAGCGATATTGAAGCTGGCAATAGAATAGGCTGTAAGACAATATTTATTGATAGAAATTATAGTGAACAGAAGCCGGAAAAATTTGCTTTTAAAGCAAAATCTTTTACTATGGCTTCAAAATATATTTTAAATGATAAAAGTTAATAATTTCAAAATCGATATCTATTTGGATGGTGCCAGCATGTCTGATTTTAGGAAATATAAAAATGATAGATTAATCAAAGGTTTTACAACTAATCCCTCATTAATGAGAAAAGCTGGTATTAAAGATTATGAAAAATTTTGTAAGCAATCTCTTAGAATTATTAAACGAAAACCGATTTCATTTGAAATATTTGCTGATGAAGTTGATCAGATAGAAATTCAGGCTGATAAAATAGCCAAATGGGGAAAAAATGTATTTGTAAAGATTCCAGTAATCAACACTAAAAATAAATTAAATACAAATTTAATTGGAAAACTAAATAGAGACGGAATTAAAATAAATGTTACGGCTGTTTTTACATTGCAGCAAACAAGATCAATTTTAAAAAAAATTGGCAAAGTAACTCCATTAATAATTTCAGTTTTTTTAGGCAGAATAGCTGATGCCGGTTTAGACCCGAGTAAAGAAATTACTAAACACTTAAAATTTATAAAAAAATATCCAAATGTTAAAATTTTATGGGCTAGTGTTAGACAATCATTTAATTTAATTGAAGCAGAGAGATCCAAATGTGATATAATCACAATACCACCAGAAATACTAAAAAAATTAAGTATATTTAATAAAAATTTAAATTCCTACAGTGTAGAAACTGTAAAAATGTTTTATAGGGATGCAAAAAAATCTAAATATAAAATTACTTAATTCTCTTATCGTTAAAGCCTAATAGATTTATTTCACTTACTTTTGTTTTATATTTTTTTGAAAGCCTTACCATTAAAGTTTTTGAGAGCGTCTTATCTTGATAAGAGCCTTTTTTTATTAATTGTTTTCTATATTTAATAAATTTTTTTTTTGTAATTATTTCTTTTTTTATTTTAGGAAATATCTTTTCAAACAAATTCAAACCTTCGGACTCAAGCAATTTGTAAACACTCTCCAATGAAAAATTTTTCAGTGATTTCTTAATAATTCTTTGCCCACAAATATCCCCAGTATCTAATCCTATTGAAATTTTATGAATTGTGGATGCAAACATGTCATTATTATAAGCAGTCCATAATATTGGTTCACATCCTCTATTTTTTGGAAGAGCCGAATTATGAAAATTTATACAGTTACCATTAAAGTAATTAATTATATCGTCTTTAATTATCTGCCCGTTATGAAAGCTAATTAAAAAATTATATTTTGTATTTATTAAATCTTTTTCAGTTATTTTTTTTAAAATTTTAATTGTATTTTTATTATTTTCTTTTTTAATAATAGAAATTAATTTTTTTAACCAGCTTTTATTTTTTTGCTGATTTAATATTATTATACTAAAAGGATCTTCTTTTCTCATTCATTTTTTAACTTATTGTAAAATTGCCTAATTTAATCTTTTTTATATTTTTTAATATATCTTTTTAAATTTGTTATTAAAAATTTTAAATGGTACTCACTAACAGGTCTATGAATTGATAATTCAGTCAGTCTCTTGTAGCAAATATCAAATGTATTTGTGAAATGGGTTTGTTTTTTATATTCGAGATCTATATTTGGAAAACTTTTATTTCTATCTTTTTTAATATTAAAATTAGGATGATGATTTAATGGCGTGTAAGCGTGTGAAAATGGGATACCAACATTGTTCATATATTTTATAAAAAAATTTATATCTTTCTTAAAATATTTATAATCATATAAAATAGGCAACTTATGGTATGTTGGTTTACAGTTATTTTGTGGCAAAACTATTTGAAAGTATTTTTCAAAATTAAATTTTTTTAATAAATATTTAACATTTTTAATTCTGTAAATATTCTCTGTATCTAATTTTTTTAAACTATTTTGACCAATAGCTGCACAAAATTCTGTCATGCGATAGTTGTAACTTAATTTTTTTTCACCAAAAGAACGTAACTTATAAATACGTTTATCCAGTAATGCATTTTTGCTTATAACTAAACCACCTTCACCTGAGCTTAGATTTTTTCTTTGGTGGCAACTAAAAACTGCAATATCTGAGAAATTTCCTACTTTTTTTTTATTAAATTCTGCACCATGAGCGTGAGAGGCATCTTCAATTAAATAAATCTTATATTTATTAGCAATTTTTTTTATTTGATCTATTTTGCAGGGATTTCCAAACATGTGAACAATAATAATTGCTTTTGTTTTTTTTGTAATTGCTTTTTCAATTTTATCTGGATCTGCTCCAAGTGTATCTAATTCGATATCTACAAATATTGGCTTTGCATTTTGCATCAAAATGCAGGATGCTGTTGATATCCAAGAATAATTTGTAACAATTACTTCATCACCATAACCAATTTCTAACGCAGATAGTGCAAGGTGAAGTCCTTGTGTAGCATTACCAACAGCTTTAACAAATTTACTTTTGTTAAATTTTGAAAATTGATCTTCAAATTTTTTTACTTCTTTTGCAGCAAATATTTGATTACTCTTAACGACTCTTGTTACTGCAACTATATCTTTTTTTGTATAGTGAGGCCAGCTAGGCCATTTAATCATGCTCATAATGCTATTGTTAATTAACTAATATAATATATATGTCTAGAAAAAAAATTATATATTATATCAAAATGAATTTATCAAAAAAAATATTTATTACTGGTGGCGCTGGCTATGTTGGATCAAGACTTGTGCCTTTTTTCCTAGAAAATGGTTATGAAGTGTGTGTTTATGATATAATGTATTTTGGATCTGAGCATTTGAAAGAACATAAAAATTTATCACTTATTGAGGGAGATATAAGAGATATAAAAAAAATAGAGAGCAGCTGCAAAGATTTCGATTTTTTTTTACATTTAGCCTGTATCTCTAATGACTCAAGCTTTGAATTAAATGAAGAGTTATCAAAAACAATAAACTATGATTGTTTTGAGCCAATGGTTTGTGCTGCAAAAAAATCAGGTATAAAAAGATTTATATATGCATCTAGCAGTTCAGTATATGGCGTATCTGAAGAAAAAGATGTTAAGGAAGAACACAAATTAGTGCCACTAACTTTGTATAATAAGTTTAAAGGTATGTGTGAGCCATTACTATTTAAACATACAGACAAAAATTTTACAGGAGTAATTTTTAGACCCGCTACAGTTTATGGTTGCTCTAATCGTATGAGATTTGATTTGTCAGTGAATATTTTAACTAATCATGCGATTAAAAATAAAAAAATTTTAGTTTTTGGCGGTTCTCAACTTAGACCCAATCTTCATATCGAGGATTACTGTGAAGCTGTAAAGTTACTAATCGAAAGTGATGAAAAAAAAATAGAAAATGAGATTTTTAATGTTGGGTATCAAAACTTATCAATTTTAGAAATTGCTGAAAAAGTTAAAAAAATTGTTGAGGATAAATTTGAAAATATTGAAAATATTGAAATTGAACTACAAACAAGTAATGATATTAGATCATACCACATTAATTCTGATAAGATTTATGATAAACTTGGTTTTAAACCCCAAAAAACTATAGAGTATGGAATAGGTGAAATATGTGATGCATTTAAAAATGGACTATTCCAAGATAGTTTTGAAAATATAAATTATTACAATCTAAAAAAACTCAAACAGCTAGATGTTAAGTAACAAAAAAGTTTTTTTGATTACTGGAGCAGCAGGATTTATTGGTAGCCACATGGTAGACTATCTATTAAAAAAAAATTTTAATGTAATTGGGGTAGATAATCTTAAAAATGGAAGATTAAATAATATCAAACATAATTTAAAAAATAAAAAATTTAGATTCTTTAAAGATGACATTTTAAATTTTAAAAATTCAAAAAAAATAAAATCTATAGACTATGTTGTCCATTTTGCAGGATTAGGAGAGGTTGTTCCCTCAATTGAGAATCCAACTTTATATTTAGAGCAAAATATAATGGGAACTTCACATGTGTTTGATATAGCAAGGAAATTTAATGTAAAAAAATTTGTATATGCAGCATCTTCATCTTGTTATGGGTTAAATAATTCAAAGATAAATGAAAAAGAAAAAATTTCTATTGAGCATCCTTATGCTTTAAGTAAGTACATGGGTGAATATGTGGCTTTTTCTTTAGCAAAAATATTTAATATACCCACAAACTCCATAAGAATATTTAATGCATATGGACCGAGGGTAAGAAGTAATAGTAATTACGGAGCTGTTTTTGGAGTATTTTTTAAACAAAAAATGTCAAAAAAACCTTTAACGGTTGTTGGGGATGGAAACCAAAAAAGAGACTATGTTTATGTAACAGATGTGTGTGATGCATTCTACAAATGTGCAGTTAGTAAACACAGAAATGTAACTTTCAATCTTGGTACAGGTGAGCCAAAAACAATTAATTATTTAGTAAAATTAATAGATTCTAAAACAGAGAGATTACCCTGGAGACCAGGAGAACCTAGGGTTACTTGGGCAAATGTTAAAAAAATTAAGAAATATTTAGGATGGAAACCAAAAGTGACATTTAAAGATGGTGTAAAACTGATGTTAAATAATATAGAATATTGGAGTACAGCCCCTCTATGGACAAAAAAAAAGATTAAAAAAGCTACCACAACTTGGTTTAAAACTTTAAATGAAAAAAAAAAATAATTTTTTAGATAAGTTTAATCATAAAATAATTTCAGCAGTTCAGCTGAAAAAACTTTTTGGGCCGTTTCCTCGAAAGAAAAAAATTATAATGTGTCATGGAAATTTTGATGTTGTCCATCCTGGCCATATAAGACACCTAGTTTTTGCAAAAAGTAAGGCAGATATACTCGTTGTAAGCATAACTGCAGATTTAAAGATCCAAAAAGGAATATATAGACCCCATGTACCAGAAAGATTAAGAGCATTTAATTTGGCAGCATTAGAAATTGTTGATTATGTTATTATTGATGAGAATAAAACGTCTATCAAAAATATTTCATTAATTAAACCTGATTTTTTTGCAAAAGGATTTGAATATTCAAAAAAAATACCTGATGAAACTTTAAAAGAAAAAAAAAACTATAGAAAGTTATGGTGGTGAGATAATTTTTAGCCCAGGTGATATTGTTTATTCTTCAACAAAGATTATAAATAATCAAGAGCCAGATATTAAAACTGAAAAAATACTATCAATTTTTCATGAACATAAAATAAATTTTAAAACAATTAAAGATATACTTCATACAAAAAAAAAGTTTAAAGTTCATATCATTGGAGATTTGATTATAGATCAATACACAAATACAAGCATTATCAGTCATCAATCTAAAACACCCACGCCAAGTGTATTATTTGAAAATGAAGTTAAATATGTAGGTGGCGCAGGTATAGTTGCTTTGCACTTAAAAAAATGTGGTATGGAAACTGTTTTTTCGTCAATAACAGGAGATGATAAAAATTCAAAATTTGCTGAAGATTTTTTAAAAACAAACAAAGTTAAAGTTAATTTTTTAAGAGATAAAAATAGAATCACAACAGAAAAAAATGTTGTGATAGCAAATGACTATAGAATGATAAAAATTGATAAAGTGGATAATACACCAATTTCCTTAGATTCAATTAATTTTTTAAAAGAAAAAATAAAGTCAGTGAAAGCTGATGCAATTATATTTAGTGATTTTAGGCATGGAATTTTTAACAAACTTTCGATTAATGATTTAACTTCAGCTATAAAAAAAAATAAAAAAGTTTTAAAAATTGCAGACAGCCAAGTTGCATCTAGATGGGGAAATATTTGTGATTTTAAAAATTTTGATCTTATTACACCAAATGAAAAAGAAGCTCGATTTTCTTTAGGAGATCAGGACAGTAGTATTAGTACCCTAACAAGAGAACTTTATAAAAAATCTAACTGCAAAAAATTAATTTTAAAGCTAGGTTTAAGAGGAACATTTGTTGTAGATAACTTAAAAAAATCTAACACATTTTCATTTCCAAGTTTAACTGGCAACTTAGTAGATCCAGTTGGTGCTGGGGATGCTTTATTAGCATACTCTACGTTTGGGTTACTTGCAGCAAAATCGATAGTACCAGCAAGCATACTGGGCTCTCTAGCAGCTGCATGTCAATGTGAAAATGATGGTAATAGCCCAATTGACAAAGAAACAATACTGAAAAAAATTGAAATTTTTGAAAATAATTTAAAAGAAAGAATAGGTTGAGAGCAGTAGTTATAGGGTTAGGAACGCAAGGATATAAAAGATTAAAATCCTTAAAAAAAAAAAATTTATTTATATGCTCAGTTGATCCGGTAAATAATGAAGCTGGAGAAAAAAAAATATCATCATTAAAAAAATATAATTATGACACGGTTTTTCTATGTGTTCCAGATAATGTCAAAAAAAAATATATTTTATTTTTTCTAAAAAAAAAGAAAAATGTTTTTGTTGAAAAGCCATTAAAACTAAAAAATAATGAACTTACAAACATTGAAAAATTAGCAAATTTTCAAAAAGTAATTTTTTACATAGCCTATAATCATAGATTCGAACCTCACTTAGTAACAGTAAAAAAGTATATTAAAAAAAAAACAATAGGTAAAATATATAATTTAAAGATGTATTACGGGAATGGAACAGCCAAGTTAGTTAATAAAAGTTGGAGACAAAAAAAACTTAGTATTGTTGATGATCTTGGGTCCCATTTAATCGATCAATTAATTTTTCTTTTTGGAAAAAAAAAATATCAAATTCACGAAAAATTTAAAAAAAAACTAGAAAATAAAAATGTTGATTATTCGAATATAATTCTCTCATATGATAAATTTATAGTCAACCTAGAGGTTTCTTATTGTTCTTGGCAAAATACATTTCAGTTTTATTTAATTGGTAGCAAAGGATCAATAAAGATTGATAACCTTTGTAAATGGGGACCATCCACTCTTCAATTACAAAAAAGAGTTTTACCATCTGGTGTACCAAAAATTTTATCTAAAACAATTGTTTCATCAGACCCAACATGGGATAAAGAACTTTATTTTTTTAAAAATTTGATTGCAAAAAATAAAGTTAATAATTTAGATAAAGATAAATTTATTAAAAATTTTTTAGACAAAGTATAGAAATTAAAATGTTAAAAAAATATATAGGATATGCTGGTTTGTCACATTTATCACTTTGTTATGCTATTTCTTCAGCAATAAAAGGCTATGATATAGTATTATTTGATTTTGATAAAAAAATTATAAATCAATTAAATAGTTATTTAATAGATTTTAATGAAAAAAATATTTTAAAGTATTTTAAAAAATATAGAAAAAACTTTCATCTCACTAGCCAAATAGATGATTTGAAAAAATGTAGAACTATCTTTATTTCAAAAGATATTAAAACCAACAATAACAATGAAAGTGATTATAGACCAATAAAAAAATATATAAGTGAACTTGATAAAAAAATACCTAAGAAGATTTCTTTTGTAATTCAAAGTCAAGTGACTCCAGGGTTTTGTAATTCTTTGAATAATAAAAAGAGAGATATTTTTTATCATGTTGAAACATTAATTTTTGGTAAAGCACTAGAGAGAGCCACACACCCAGAAAGAATTATTGTGGGATATGATGTTAAAAAAAGAAAGAAATTTGATAATTTTTATAATGAATATTTAAAAAAATATAATTGCCCAATTTTAAAGATGAATTATTTATCTGCAGAAATTTCAAAAATGGCAATAAATCTTTCTTTGTCATCATCTGTAACTATTGCAAATTTATTGTCTAGGTTATCAGACAAAATTGGTGCAAATTACCTAGATATAGAAAAATCATTAAGATCAGACTTAAGAATAGGTAAGTATTCGTATCTTACAGCGGGACTCGGAATTTCAGGAGGAAATATTGAAAGAGATTTAAATAATTTTAAAAAAATTTTTTCAAAAAATAAAATCTCACCTAATTTTGTAAAATCGATAATTAAAAACTCCTCTGATAGTAAAAATTGGATTATTGATTGTTTTTTAGAAATCTACAAAAAAAATAAATTTAAAAAAATAGCTATACTTGGTTTGTCATATAAAAAAGATAATTCTACAATTAAGAATTCACCATCTGTAAATTTTTTAAAAAAAATAAAAAATTTAAAAATGAATATTGGTATTTATGATGATTTGTTGGTTAGTTTTGATGGTAATTCTGTTGTAGATTTAAAAAATGCAATTAAAGATGCAGAATTGATTATTATTGCAAGAGACTTTAAAAATATTAATTTTGTAATTAAAAATATTTTTTTGAATAATAAAAAATTGAAATACTGTCTTGACCCTTTTTCATTAATAGATAAAAATAGTATTAAAAACAAATCTAAAATAAATATTATTCAAATTGGAAAAAATAAGCTTAGGAATTAACTCAAAAATTGAAAGTGTAAATATACTTTCAGTATCTAAAAATAAAAATTTTAAAAAATTATACCAAATTATTTTTCAGAAATTATTTAATAAAAAAAGAATAATTAATGATAAATTTGTATTTGAAAATATAAATAAAATTGAAAATACAGATTTAAGAAAAAATCATGAATTAATGATTAAAATTGAAGTAATTATCTTATCACTTTTGAAGGATTTAAAAATTAAAAATGTAGAATCTTTACAATTTCCAGCAAATATTAGAATAACTTCCAGCAGTGATTTTTTTTACAAAAAAAAAGAATATGACACCAGGTATGTTCATTGTGATGCTTGGTCTGGTGCACCAAAAGATAGTTACAATTGTTTTATTTATCTTTATATTTCAAAAAATGCTCCTTCTTTAGAATTATATCATAGTCTACCCAATAATCATTCTTTGAAAAACTATGCAGGTAGTTATCATGATGCTAAGATTGAAAAAAAATTATTAAAGAAAAAAAATATGAAAAATGAAAAAGGTACTATGGCAATATGGGAAACATATACACCTCATAAAACAAAAATCCAAAAAATGACAAGTACAAATTCTTATAGGGTATCTATCGATTTTAGATACAAATCTTCATCTCCTTACTTAGAAAAACCACATAAGCAAAAAAATTTTTATACAACAAAAATGAATAGTGATGGTGTTTATTGGTTTGTAAAAAATAACTATAGTGGCTTTACAAACTTAAATAAGAAAATTAAATATGAATTAAGTAAAATTTCTAAAAATAAAACTATGAGCAATCTAAGAAAAAAATATTTAGATAAATTTTATTACAATGAAATTATTTAATTACCCTAAAGTAAAAAAATTTAAAGTTAGAGCAAGAAACTTAGCAGTTAGTAATAAAAAGATATTAAATAATTATAAAAAAGTTTCTACGAGGATATCTAAGCATGGAATTTTTATATTAGGCCATGAAGTTGAAAATTTCGAAAAAAAACTATCAAAATTTTTAAATACCAAATATGTAGTTGCAGTAAATTCTGGAACATCGGCAATTTATTTGGCTCTTAAGTGTCTTAATCTAAGTTCTAAAGATGAGGTTATCACCACTCCTATGTCTTGGTTGGTTAGCTCTACGACGATTAAAATTGCTGGTGGAAAACCAGTTTTTGCCGATGTAGATGATAATTTTAATTTAGACCCAGATGCTGTAAAAAAAAAAATTAATTCAAAGACCAAAGCAATACTAGTAGTCCATTTTTATGGTAAAATTGCTCAAATTCAAAATCTAAGAAAAATTGCAAATGAATATAATATTCCCTTGATTGAAGACAGTGCACAAGCATTTGGGGCAAAATCGAGTGGAAAATATGCTGGAACCTATGGTGACTTTGGGACATTTAGTTTTAGTCCAATGAAAGTCTTTGGCAGTTTTGGAAATGCAGGGGCAATAGTTTTTAAAGATAAAAAATACTTAAATATATTAAGATCATTAAGAACTTGTGGCACAATAAATAGAGAAATTTGCAATACTGCTGAACTTAAATTTGATATTGATCCAGTACAAGCCGCTTTGATAAATGAGAATTTTAATGTTTATAATAAACTTAAACAAAAAAGAATTGATTTTGCTAAAAGATATTTTTCAAACTTATCATCACATTACAAGATTTTACCCAAGATAGAGCGTGAATATAATCACACTTTTTATGACTATACAATATTAGTTAATAATAGAGATAAGCTTATAAAATACCTTTATAGCAAAGGAATTGAAGTTAAAATTAGGCATCCAATATTAATAAATCATCAACCATTATTTAAAAATTTAAGTAAAACAAAAGTAAAAAATGCAGAATATTTCATTAATAAAATTTTATCGTTGCCTATGCATTATAACTTAAACTATAAACAAATAGATTATGTTTGTGAACATTTGATTAAATTTAAAGAATTAAAATAATTATATTGAAAGTTATTAGATGAAAAATAAATTAAAAAAAAGAATTATCATTTTAGGTAAAAATGGTTTTGTTGCAAAAAATTTAATCAGACTTTTAGATAAAAAAAAAACAAACTATTTAGCTTTTTCTAAAAAAAATATGAATTTAGAAAAAATAAATTCTGTGAATGCATTGCAAAAAATTATAAAACCTAATGATCAAATTGTTTTTATATCTGCAGTTGCGCCAGTTAAAGATAATTTTATGCTTACAAAGAACATTTTGATTTTAAATCATGTAGTTGAGGCATTAAAAGAAGTAACATTTAAACAAATTCTTTATATTAGTTCTGATGCCGTTTATGAAGACGATGCAGATATAATAACTGAGAATACCCCTAGAACACCAGTATCGTTACATGGAAATATGCATCTATTAAGAGAAAAAACTCTTACAAATTTCTTTGACGACAAACTTTGTATCGTAAGACCAACTTTAATATATGGTAAGGATGATCCACATGATGGATATGGACCCAATAAATTTTTAAGGCAAACTTTAAATTCAGTTGATATCTCTCTATTTGGAAAAGGTGAAGAACAAAGGGATCATGTCCATGTGAAAGATGTTGTGCACACAATTTTTCATTGTTTGCAAAATAATTTTAGAGGAAGCTTAAATATTGCTTCAGGAAAAGTGATTTCCTTCATGAATACTGCTAAAGAATGCATAAAAAAAAACAAAAAAGTTAAAATAAAATTACTTTCTAGAAGTGGACCAATGCCACATGGAGGCTATAGGAAATTTAATATTAGAAAACTAAAAAAATATGTTAATACAGAAAAGTTTACTAAACTAAAAGATTATATTAAAAGTTACTAGATGAAAAAAATAAATTTATTAAATACAATAAAAAAAATATCAAGAGCTATCAATGATCGAAACTCTAAAAAAAATAATAAAGCAATTTCCATATCAAGAAAATATGATTTTGACTATTTTGATGGAGATAGAAAATATGGATATGGTGGTTATACATATGATGGCAGATGGGTCTCAGTTGCTAAAAGAATAAAAAAAATTTATAAACTAAAGAAAAATCATAAAGTTTTAGATATAGGTTGTGCAAAAGGTTTTTTAATTAAAGATATGTTGGATATAGGTCTTGATGCTTATGGGTTAGATATTTCCAACTATGCTATAAAAAATTCACATAAAGATGTTGTTGGAAGAATTCATCTTGGTAGTGCTGATAAACTTCCATTTCCAGACAATTCTTTTGATTTTGTCATTTCTTTAAACACTCTACATAACTTAGAGAAAAAACAATGCTTAGTGGCTTTAAAAGAAATTCAAAGAGTTACAAAGAAAAATTCTTTTATCCAAGTAGATTCTTATGGAAATAAAAAAGAAAAAAAAAGATTTTTAGATTGGGTTTTAACTGCAAAGTTTCATGCTTACCCTAAAGGTTGGTTAAGTCTCTTTAAACAGGCCCAATATAAAGGTGATTATTACTGGACAATAGTTTAAATTTATCTAAATAGTGTTAATTCATGTCTGAAAATTTTTATCAAGAATCCAAAACACGTTGTAATAATCACAGAAAAAAAATTATTGAAATATCTCAAACTGTAAATGCACTGCATTTAGGTGGAGCCCTTTCTTCAATAGAGATGGTTGATTTTATTTATTATAGATTATTAAAATTGTACAAGGACTCTAAATTTATAATGTCAAAAGGCCATGGATCGATTGCTCAATATATAACTTTAAATAGTTTAGGAATTATAAGTGATGAGGAGCTTTCAAAGTATTGTACCTCAGAAGGAAAGCTAGGGTGTCACCCAGATATTGGAAACCCTGGAATACACGCCTCCACAGGATCTTTAGGACACGGTTTAGGTCTATGTGTTGGGATTGCTCAAGCATATAAAATAAAATCAAAAAATCAAAAAATAATTACCTTGATTAGTGATGGCGAACTACAAGAGGGGTCAACTTGGGAAAGCTTAATGATGGCTGCAAACTTAAATTTAGATAATTTGATTATTTTTGTTGACCACAACGGTTCCCAATCATTTGGTCAAACCAAAATAACTCATCCAGCATTTTATCCAATAATTGATAAGTTAGTTTCATTTAATTGTGACTTAGAATCTGTGAATGGCCATGAAACAGCCCAAATAGACGAAGCATTCAACAAGCTTAAAGATAAAACTAACAAACCTAAAATTATTTTTTGTAATACGGTTAAAGGAAAAGGCGTAAGTTATATGGAAAACCAGCCCATATGGCATTATAGATCTCCAAATAAAGAAGAATATTTGCAGGCTGTCAAAGAGCTGGAGGAAATTAAATAATGAGAAATAAATTTGCTGATACTTTAAATAAAATTTCATTAGAAGATGATAAAATTTGTGCTTTAGTTGCAGATATATCACCAGCTGGATCAATGGTTGAATTCAGAAAAAATAATCCTGATAAATTTATCAATTGTGGTGTTGCTGAACAAGCGATGATAGGTCTAGCAGCAGGTCTTGCAATGGAAGGCTTTAAACCTTTTTGTTATACAATTTCAACGTTTTCACTATTTAGACCCTACGAAATGATAAGAGTAGATTTATGTTATCAAAATTTACCTGTAACTATAATTGGTATGGGTGCAGGATTAGTTTATTCAACTTTAGGTGCAACCCACCAAACCTATGAAGATATTGCAGTTACAACAGCTTTACCTAATATGCAAGTTTTGGCTCCGTGTGACCCATTAGAAATGGAGAAAGCAACTGAATGGTGTGCCAAAGAAAGTAAATCGCCTGTTTACATGAGGCTTGGAAAGGCAGGAGAACCAAACCTTACAGAAAAAGCTTTAGATAAATTTGAAGTAGGTAAATTAAGATATCTTAAAAAAGGAAAAGATTATGCATTTATATCATATGGAACCATTGTAAATTTATCTTTTGAGCTAGATCAAAGTCTTCAAGAAGATGGTTTTAATAACTCAATTATTTCTTGCCATACATTGAAACCGCTAGATAGAAAAGGAATAATAGATTTATTGTTAAATCATAAGGATATAGTTTGCATTGAGGAGCACGTTAAAAATGGTGGTCTTGGAGAAAAAATTAAATTAATAAGTTTTGAAGAGGGAATTAAATCAAATATTTTTCATTATCATTTAAAAGATGAGTTTATTCATTTCTATGGAAGTCATGCTGAATTACTTAAAAAACATAACATAGATACTCAAAAAATAAAAAAAGAAATATCTCATAAATAAAAAATTAGTTTTAGGAAAAAATAATTAAAAATTAATTTCAATATTATAAAAGTTTTGTGTATATTATTTAGTTATCAAATAAATTAAGATCTCATATATGATAAATTTTTTTTATAGAACCTCAGAATGGTTTAAAAGTCAGATAAAACAAATACAAAATGCTAATCTTAAAATTTTAAAGCATAAATTTAAGAAATTAATTTTCTATTTTATAATTTTTATTTTAGCTTTTATTTTTTTTCCATTATTTTTAATAATCAGATTTTTATCGGGATTTATTTTAATTAGATTCGTTAACTTAGATTCAACTAGAATTGGACATTTTGCTAATGATGTAAATATGTACCTTAGCACTGTAGAAAAAAAAGCTAAGTTCCAATATGATATTTTTTATCTTGAAAAA
>MDTF01008402.1_pt1 | contig 15332 bp, 16 predicted proteins | sample 811191 | NCBI WGS metagenome assembly MDTF01 (sample SAMN05326649, study PRJNA326480) | marine metagenome | isolation source: seawater | place: Southern Ocean | collected 2011
AGGAAATTAATCTTATGTTGAAAAAACTTGAAGAAGATAAATTGGATTTTGTATTTGCTTCAAGATATCAGCCAAATTCTGGAAGTGATGATGATACAACACTCACTTACATAGGAAACTTTTTTTTTACTTTATTTGGTAAAATCTTTTTTAACTTAAAAATTACTGACATTTTATATACATTTGTAATTGGAAAAACTTCACCTTGTCAGTTACTAAATTTAGAAAGAAAGGATTTTACTTTCTGTATTGAGCTTCCTATCAAAGCAAAGCAAAATAAACTCAAGATGAGTAGTATAAATTCTTACGAAAGAAAGAGGTTTGCTGGTTTTAAAAAAGTTAATGAGATTAAAGATGGTTTTTTATTATTAAGATATTTGATAACCTTATTTTTTAAAAAACTTATATAAGAAATAAAATCTTACTTTCTTTAAAATTAAGTAAATTTTTGAAACAATAATATTATAATTCCATATTTTAATATCATTAGGTTTCACATACAGTTCAGAAAATTTTTGAATTTCTGCTAAACCAGTTCCATAATAATATTTAGTATAAAGTAATTGATTATAATTCTGATGATAAAATTTTTTTATTTCTTCATTTATTGAATCATTAACGATAGATAAAATTCTATTTTTTTTTATACGGTACAGATAACTCTCAGTATCATCTAAATAAATTAAACCATCTTTTTTTAAATAATAATACCAAATATTAAGTAAAGTTTTAACATGGTTTGGTTCGTGATAACTGTCAATAAACAAAAGATCTATTCCCTTTTCTATAACTGGAAATTTTTTTAAAATTAAATTTACATCTAAATCATTACATTGAAAAAAATTCCATTTAGATGAAGTTATAGCATTGCTACAGTCACGAATATCAATTGAAAATAACTGGCCACCTTTATTATTTATATGATCAAAAAAAAATTTTGTGGATCTTCCTCTATTAACTCCAAGTTCTAATATAACAGGATTTTTAATATCACTAAGTCTTTTTAAAATTATATTTTTTTTATCAAACATTTTAAACAATTTATCTATAGTTATTATACTTAAAGTTAAATAAATAAATATAAATAATCACATAAAATATAATTGAAAAAAAGATAATCATTATTTGAAGTTTGGTTGAGTAAATATCATTGAGTGAAATACAAAATATCAAAAAATTAAACAATAGTATAATGAATGATGAAAAGTTATTATTCATTAAGTCTGTACACTTATTTTTTCTTTTTAAAAAATAAAAAAGTAACTGATGTAAGTGGTTAGTATCTGGGGATATGGGCGATCTTTTAAATCTAAATTTTCTAATTATTGAAAATAAATTTTCAAAACACGGGTACCACAAAAGTAATATAAAAAAATATGGTGGAATAGTTGGGTAATTTTGATGAAAATCAATAATCATTAGACCGAAAAATATGCTGATAGCGTAAACTCCGCTATCTCCTAAATATAATTTATTAGAAATATTGAAAAAAAAAACCAAAAATAAAACTGATAAAAAAAACAAAATCTCATCATATTTTGCATCATGATATTGAAAAAAACCAATTTTTATTAAAATGATTGTAATCATTATAAAATAACCAACTAATAATCCATTCAAACCATCTATAAAATTTGACCCATTCATTAAAATAAGAAGACAGAAAACTACAAAACAAAAATTAATAAATTTATATTCTAGAATAAAATTAAAAAAATCAACTCTTGTGTCTATAATTTCTAATTTAGAAAAAAATGTTAATAAGATTACAAACAATGCTTGGATTAAAAGTCTTTTTTTTGGTGATTTTAAAATTTTTAAATCAGTAAAAATACCTAAAAGAAAAATTGAGAAGATAATGATAATTTCATAATATTTCTCCAATTTTACAAGAAATAAAATAAATAAAATAACTAAAAAAATTCCACCGATTAAAGGTACACTTTTTTTAGAGGCAAACTCTTGGTGTTTATCACCCGAATGACTTAATAATAAATTTTTATTAATAAACAGCTTATTTAAATAAAAAATACTTAAAACAATCATAGAGAAATAAATTAAGTTATCCATTTTTTTTAAAAAAATTAAAGCATAAACAAGAAAGTAAATATAGTGACTTTAAATAGTTATAATTCATATATTTATTATAAACTCTAAAACCATCAAAAAGTTTTTGAAATAAAGATGAAGAAAGCGAATTCTCTAATTTTCGCCAGTACACTAATGACTCATTTAAACCCATTATGGTATTATTTTTTTTTTAATAATTTTAACCATAAAACAAAATCTTCTTTTGTTTTAAGTTTTGGAAATTTTAAATTATTATTTAATAATTTTTTTTTTAATACCACAGTCGATAAGCCAATATCACAAGACTTTAAAAGAGAGTTATAGTTTAAAAAATTTCTTGCAATTCTTTTACCAATAACTTCATCTTTTTTATTAATAATTTCATAAGTGCAATGTGAAATATCATGTGCACCATCAATCATAAAAGTTAATTGTTTTTCTAATTTTCTCTTATGCCACAAATCATCAGAGTCTATAAAAGCAATGTATTTACCTTTGCTATAGTTAATACCTATATTTCTGCTTTCTCCAGCTCCTAAATTTTTTATATTTTTAAAAATTCTAATTCTTTGATCACCTTCTGTGATTTGTTTTACATATTTATAATCTTCCTCATCAGTGTCATCATAAATTATAATCAACTCAAAATTTTTATAGGTTTGATTAAGAACAGACTTAATAGTTTTTTTTATAAATAATTTTTTTTTAAAATATGGTGAAACTATTGAAACCAATTCCATTATTAATTTTCAGCTATTTTTGATATGTCACTAAACTTTCTAATTTTTATTATATTATTTTTTTTTTTTAATATTTCTTTCATATCCCCACATGGCATGAAGGTACTTTATCTTGGCTAATTTACTAGCCTGATAATCATACAAACTATCACCAACAAAAATTGTGTTTGTTTTTTTAACTTTAAGTCTTGAAATGATCTTGATTAACCCCTCTGGATTTGGTTTACCTTTTTTAATATCATCTGAAGTTACAATGTACTTGAAAAAATTATATTTTTTTAAAATGTTAAGTGTTCTATTTCTGCTTTTTGAGGTAAATACTGCTAGTTTGTATTTTTTTTTCAATAACTTTAGACCTATTAAAATATTTTTATCTATTTTAATTTCACTTATTTTTTTTTTTGAAAAATGTTCATAATTTTTTTTTATTTGATTAACATCAACTTTAATTTTCATTTTTCCCATTATGTCATCAAATGGTAAACCTAAATATTTTTTATAATCATTAAAATTAAGTTTTATGTTCATTTTTTTTTCAGTGCTTAATAATGCATATTTCATATTGTTAATTGAATTTATCAAGACTCCATCAAGATCAAATATAATTAATTTATTTTTCATTACCTAGATGGCTATTTTTTATAATAATTTTTTTGTTTAAATATAGGATTTCTGCAAAAAAATTAATTCCTTCAAATAAATTTTGATTATAATTTTTAATTCCACAAAATCTAAAGCTGGGAAGTAAATATTTTTCTAAATCACTAAAAGTTAAATACTTATCATAGGTATCATCAAATATAATTTCAAGTTCTATTGCTTTAATGATGTCGTTTTTTATAGATTTTACCGCACCTGCTAAAACATGATCCTCATAGCCCTGTGTATCAACTTTTAAAATATCAATTTTTCCAATATTGTGACTTAAACAATATTCATCTAATGTTACTACATTTACCAGCTGCTCTCCTTCAAGAAAACCTTCGACATTTGTATTGTATTGTTTACTTCTAATCTTGATCCATTTATGAGCTAAATTAAAATTATTAAAAGATGAAACTCCTGTTCTTTTTGATAGATTTAATTTCTTTTGATAAGATTTTTCGCCCAAAGCTATATTGTTAATTATTATATCTTTTTTCTCTCCATAAGTTTTTTTTAAAAAATCAAATTCTTTTTTAATAGGCTCAAAAGCATGAATTGTTGAGTTGGGAAAAATTTTTTTAAATCTTTCTATAGATTGACCTTTATTAGCACCCACGTCAAAAATTATTAAATCATCTCTAAAAAATTTTTGATATATGTCATTAAAATTAAGCTTGTTTCTATGTTTTCTTTTTATTTCAAAACCTAATATATTAAATAAAAAATTTATAATTTTTTTCATTTAAATACGTATAAGTTTTTTAGAATTAATTTTAATTCTTTTGCTTTTTAGATTTGAAGTTTTTTCACTAATAATAAACATTTTTATTTATTAAACTTTTTTTTAGAAGAAGCAATATCATATAAAGCTTCTAATTTGAGTTTTTTTACATACCCTAAAAAAAAACAAGTATTCTTATTTCTAAAAACTTCATTACCATAATTATCTAATAGAGTCCAAAATTTATAGCCAATTTTATCCAATTTATTGATTGTAAAAATATAATTTTTTAATGAAAATTTATTTACCAACATAATTTCAAAGTAAATAATTGGGTTATTCTTTTTTATTACTTTTAATCCAGAATTAATTACATTATGATCATAACCATCTACATCAATTTTAATGAGCTTTATGTTTTTTATTTTATATTGATAAACAATTTCATCTAATGATTTTGATTTTCTTCCTTTTGCATTATATTTGTATCTCTTAGTGCCGCCACTACCGACTAAATTACCTATTAAGTTTTTTCCAACCATATCTTCAACTATTTTTATTTTTTTTTGTTTTAAGATATCTAGTTTCTCTATATTTTTTTTAAGATAAGAAGAAAAAAATTTATCACCTTCTATGCAGTAATAATTAAAATTATTGTTTTTGCTAATTATTTGAAAAAGTGTATCACCAACATTTGCACCAACATCTATTAAGCTATCTTTATTTTTTAAGTTTTTAGCTAAGTGGACTAAAAAATTATCATATTTTTTATATCTTTTTTTATATAAAGAAAATAAGTGATAAGGTGGCAGTGTTAATAAAAGTCTACCAATTTTAATTTTTTGATTAATAGAAAAAAAAATTCGCAAACGCTGTAAAAAACTATAACTATTGTAGAAATATATTTGGCTAATTTTGTAAATAATTTTTTTAAAGAGAATCAATGTTTTATAGCCCCATATAACTTCCGACTTCTGATGAAATTTTTTTATTAAGTATTTTCACTTTAAAACCATTTAACTCTACTACATTAATTTCGTTCTTAATCTCTTGGAATTCGATGTCAGTGTCTAAGGATCTGACTATTTTTAAAACTTTTTTTATAGTATTCAAATTAGTTAATTGACAATAAATCACATATTTATCTTGAATTAGATTATTTTTATTTTTTGTAATACTCGTTCTGTGTGAAAGCATTGCGCTAAAGTATATTAAATCACCAGCTTTTGTAGGTAAATGAGTATCGCATAGTTTATCCCTTAAAAAAAAATAAAATGCTCGTAATTTATTTAATAATTTATTTCTGTCAGAAAAATTGTCAAAAAAAAGTGGTTTTAAATAATCTATCCCTCCACCGATATCTTTTATGTTATCCTGTAGATTAATACCAATTTTTCCATACATATTATTTTTATCTGATAAAATATTTGACTGATGAATTTTACCCGAGTCTTTATGATATTTTTCTTTTATAAATGTTCTATTGTTTTTTTGTATTATAAAATCATCTATAAAATAAACGTCTTCACCAAAAACATCTGATATTTTTTTTAAGAGATTTTTAGAAAATATAACTTCACTTAAAAAATTATTTTTATCTAAAATTGTGAGTTCTAGTTCTTTATTAAAAAAATCTTTATTTTTAAAATAATCTCTTATTCTTTTTACTTCTTCGATATTAAAAATGTTTTTTTGAAAGAATATTCTAGGTTTCATTTTTTAAATTTATACTTATTTAATATTATTTAACAATTGTTTATCAAAATTTTTAAATAAAAATTTTTTTAATCTATTTTTGTTAATCTTATTTTTAATAATCAATGAGTCATAATTTTTTTTAGCAAACTCCATTTTGAAACAAATATCTTTAAAGTCATTTTTACTTAAATGTACATAATTATTACCACAAATATCCCTAATACCACTAGTTGCAGAACAAAGACAAAGAAGGTCATAATTCATCGCCTCAATTAATGCATTGGGCAAGCCCTCGTACAGTGAAGTTAAAAGGAAATATTTTGATTGCTTTAATAAATATATGGTATTTTTTTTCCAACTATAAAATTTAACATATTGATTTAATTCTAGATTATTGCATAATTTTTTTAATTTAATTGTATCCGGTCCATCTCCACACAAATATAATTTATATTTATGTTCTTTGTTTCTGCTTATAAATAATTTAAAGGCTTCTAAAATAATTGATTGATTTTTTTGTTTACAAAACCTTCCTACGTTTAAGAATATATTTTTTTTGTGTGAAATTTTAAATTTATTAATTGATTTAAGGTTCATATTATATTGTAAAAGTACCTTTTTTTTATCAAGAGTTAACTTTTGGGTGTTTGCTCTCATTGTCTTTGAATTAGTAAGAATTTTATAACTCAAATTATAAGTTATGATTTTACTCAACATTACAATTATAGCTAAAAACATGTTATCTGAATGAACAGTTGCTCCAATTGGATCTTCCGAAACTCTTAAGATCAATTTTAACTTTAAAATACTACAAATAATTGAAGCAAAAAAACTACTTTGAAAAGAGATAATTTTAATATTTTTATCATTTAACTTTTTATTTAATCTAAAAATTTTAATCGAGGATGACAAGCTAACAATATATTTGTAAAATATACTTATTTTAGGTGAGTTAATTAATATTAGTTTGATATTTTTTTCTTTTTTTATATCTTTTAAAATTTTTTTATCACTTATGATAAAAATATTAAATTTTTTTTTTTTTTAAAATATTTAAATAATTCAAAAAATTTACTTTTACTCCACCTCTTTCATAAGCAGGATAAACTAAGATAATATTTTTCATCAAATAGTAGTTTTTAAAATTTTATTTAAACTTAAGTAATGTCTATAAATTGTATAATCTTTTGAATTTTTTAAAGCTTTTAATCTTTTCATGTTTATCGTTTTATATTTATCATTTTTTGCTTTTTTAAAATTTTTTACAAAACTCTCTAAATCACCAGAATCATATAAATACCCAGCCTTATTATTACTTAAAATTTCATTTGGCCCATTTGGACAATTAGCAGAAATTATTGGTACTCTTGAAATTGCCGCTTCTAACAATACAAATCCTGGATCTTCCCATTTTGATGTTAAAATAAAGAATTCAGCTTTACATAAATATTTGTAAACATTTGCATCATAACCTAGAAAAAAAATTTTATGATTAATTTTTAGGTTCTTAGAAATTTTTTTAAGATGACTTTCAAGTTCCCCTTCTCCAAGAATAACCAAATACAGCTCGGGATATAATTTTGAAATTTTATTAAAACCTTCAATTAAAAAAGCTTGGTTTTTCTGTCTTGTTAATCTACCAATATTTAAAATAAACTTTTTATTCTCTAATTTATGAAAAATTCTTTCTCTTTTCTTCATAATAAATTTTTTTATTTCTAGAACGGGATCATATAGAGTGTGGTAGCTACTTAAATTAAATATATTTTTAGAAATTAAACTTTTTTTAGTATCTGTTGTAGGGCACATTACTATTGAGATCTTATTTTTGCATAGTTTCCATAATAATTTTCTAAAAAAATTCAATTGAGGCTTTCCAGAAATTCTTAGGACAAATTTGCATTTAAAATTAAAAATTAAAATTAAAATTAATGGTAAAGAAGATATTAAATGAATAATAAAAATATCTTGTTTTTTTCTATTTTTTAAAAAGAAATATAATTCCATAAAAGCTGAAAAAAAAATCACTAAATATGAAAATCTACTTTTCAAATAAGAGTATCTTGGTAAAGCATTATATAATGAATCAGATTCTGTAAAATTAATTAAATTAATGTCATTTTTTGCTATTTCTTCTTTTAATTGGTTCCACTCACCTACGGCATTAATTATATGTGGACTTATAGAGTTATTTGAGTATTTTTTAATACTAATTGCAGAATTTAAAACTGCCTGCACAGTAGCTACTTTACTTAAAAATGGACACCAATAATAAATATTCATAAATTTGTCAGAATAAAGATTTACAATAAAACATGAAAAAAAAAAGACATATATATTTTTTTCTTCCAAATTTTTCAATAGGTGGAGCTGGAAATTCAATTTTTAATATATGTAAACAGATTAAAAATGCCTCGTCTTCAATTAAAATCATTTCTATCGGTAAAAATCACTACAAAAAAGCTTTTAAAGAAATTGGAATTAAAACAATTGAGCTTTCAAATCAAAAAACAATTATAGCAATTTTTAAAATTTTTTTTTTGATGAAAAAAGAATTAAAAGAAAAAGAAATAATATTTGTTTCAAATATTAATTATGCGAATGTATTAAGTGCAATTTTTCTAAAAAATCTCACAAATTTAAAACTGATACTTATTGAAAGAACACCATTTCAAGAACTTGAAATTTTTTTTAATTTTAAAGATTTTATTAAAAAAAAAATTATATATTATCTAGCTAAAATTTTTTATAAACGTGCTGATTATATAGTTGGTAACTCATATGCAGTTTCATCTTATTTGGAATCAAAAATAAATCAAAAAGTTCTCACAAAATATCCTATTATAAAGATTAATAAGAATATTAAAAAAAAATATAATAAAATCTTAAATATTTCTTGGATTGGTAGAGATTCAGCAGAAAAAAACTTAAATGATTTTATAAGATGTTTAAATTTATTAAAGAATAGAGAGATTATAATAAATATAATGACTAATAAAAAAATTAATAATAAAATGAAAAACTTAATTCCAAAGAATTTTTTGAAAAAAATTAATTTTTATAAATTTACAAATAATCAAAAAATAGTAAATAAAATTTATAATACCACAGATATTTATATTAGTACTTCAGTTTATGAGGGTTTTCCGAATACTGTGGTTGAAGCCGTAAATAATGAATGTTTAGTCATATCAAGTAAAAGTTTTGGTGGATGTAGAGAGATAATTAAAAATGATAAATATGGACTTTTATATACCACATATGATTATAAACAATTATTTAAAAAAATAGATTATTCTTTAAAAAACTTTAATTTATGTAAAAAAAAAATAAAATTTGCAAAAAAAAATTTACAAATTAAAGCTATACAAAATAATTCTAATTATAAAAAATTTTTTAAATCAATTTAATATGCATAAAAAAAAGATTGTTTTCTCCATAATTACTCCAGTGTTAAATAACACAAAAATAAAAGATGTATTTAGTTGCTTAAAAAATCAAACTTTTAGAAATTTTGAGCATATAGTTGTAGATGGTGGTTCAAATAAAAGAATACTTAAAATATTAACTAAAAATAAAAAAAATATATCAAATTTGATAATAGAAAAAGATAAAGGAATTTATGATGCGATTAATAAAGGAATAAAATTAAGCCGTGGCCAAATAATAGGTGTTTTAAATTCAGATGATATATACTATCCAGAAACACTCGAGTTAGTAAATAAATATTTTTTAAATAAAAAAATTGATTATATATTTGGGAGTGTATTAAAAGAGAGATTAATGCATGGGTTTTGGCCTAAAAAGATTTGGTATAAATTTAACGTTTATCCAGCACATTCTTGTGGTTTTTTTTTAAAGAAAAAAATTCATAATAAATTAGGATTATATGATTTAGATTTTAAATATAACTCAGATCGAGATTTAATATTTAGATTAATAAATAGCAATTATAGTGGCATTTCAGCCAAGAAAAATGAGGTCTTTGGAAAATTTAGCCCATTTGGAATATCAAGTAGAATTGGTTTTTTTAAAGCTGTGACAGATGAAATGAGAATTAGATTAAAAAATCAAAAATTTATTATAGTCATTTTTGTTTTGATTGTAACTTTACTTAATAAATCAATTAATTTGATCTTTAAGAGATAATTATGAAGATAGCCTACATTCCTGGAGCATTTTTTCCAGACCCTGGAGGAGCTCAAGTTCAAGTACACAATTTGGCAAATGTCATGTCACAAAATAAACATGTTGTAGATGTTTTATTGCTAAAAAAAACTAACATTAAAAATAAAAAATATAAATTTCATTATTTAAATAAATTTATAATAAATTTAGTATATCTTTTTAACTATTATTTAAAAATTAATATAAATTTTCTATTAGATTTTTATTTACAAAAATTAATTAAAAAAAAAAAATATGAAGTTTGGCACTTTATATTTTTAAATTATAAAAGCTTACTTCTAATACAATCTTTATATAGATTAAAACAAAAAATTGTTGTTACATTTCAAGGTGCAGATTTACAAATTAATAAAGAAATCAATTATGGCAATAGATTAGATAAAAAATATGACAATATTTTAAAAGAAACTCTTAACAAAATAAATAAGTTTACGGCAATCTCAAAAAATATTTATTTAGATCTTATTAAGATAGGTGTAAAAGAAGATAAAATTGTTTTAATTCCTAATGGTGTTCCATCTAAAAAATTTAATAAATTAATGTTAAAAGATAAAAAAAAAAATACAAAAAAAATAAATTTAATTACTGTAGCCAGATATGCAGAAAAGAAAAAAGGTTATGACTTAATTCCATTAATTCTTAACGATTTGGTCAAATTAAAAATAAATTTTGAATGGACAATTATAGGCAAGGATACATCTAAAATATTTAATAATGAAACGGTTACTAAATATAAGAAAAAATTTAAAATATTTGAAAATGTTTTCATACTAAAAGAAAATTTTTTTCCAAGTCAAATAATTATTAATAAATATTTTGAATCAGACTTATATATAAACTTATCTAGAATTGAATCATTTGGGATTACTTTTGTTGAAGCATTAAGTGCAAATTTACCTGTATTAACATTTGATACCAAAGGAGCAAATGAAATTATTATTAATAATTACAACGGATTTATTATTAAGAATGACAATAAATCAAATTTTTGTAAAAAAATTTTACAATTATCGAAAGATAAAAAATTTTTCAAAAATAAACCAATTTCTAGTTCTAAGAAATATGATCTAGATAAATTAAAAAAAGACTACGTAAAGATGTATCAGCATGATTTATAATCTGATTGAAATATACTAAATTCTTTTTTCAAAATTGTCATATCATAATTAATAGTAGATGTTGAAGAAATAAATATCTTATGGAAAGATTTTTTATTAAGTTTATTTATTTTTTTTATATTTTTTTCATCATGAAATAAAAATTTATTTTTTGGATGTGTTTTTATATAAAAATAACATCTTCTATTTTTTGCAACTTCTTTTGTACAATAATTATAAATATCTCTAATATCGTGAGTTCCCGCGACAAACAGTATTTCGACTTTATTGAGATTTTTTTTGTTAATTTTTATATTTTTTGCAATCTCAGAAATATTTTTTTTAACCATTATATATTTAATATCTTTATTTTTATATTTAAGTTTATAAAATTTTAGGGATTCAGCATAATTTGAAACAATTGTGTTTGGGTAAAAAACCTTGTCTTTATTTGAAGCTATCAGGTCGAGCCAAAAGAAATTTTTATCAAACACCCCATGCTGGTAACCTATAATTTTACATTTTACTTTTTTTAGTTGTCTAATTAAATAAAAACCAAAATTGTATTCAAAGAGATATAAGTGAAGCTCTTTCAAATTATAAAACTTTTGAAATCTGCTTATTGCTTGATCATAAACTAACAATTTAGATCGATTTATATATGAGTCTACATTCGAAGTAAGATAAAAATTGGTAAAATCAAGACCATCTATAAAAAAAGTATCATTTAGATAATGTTTATATTTTTTATTCTTAAAAAATTTACTTTTTATTGCTAAAAATATATCTTTTAGATTAATAAAACTCTCCATATTTAAAATATTTGATCTATTATTAAAATATATTTTTAAAATTTTTAAAAAAGAATGATTTAAGTGAGTTTCATCTGAAAATAAAAAATTTATTTTATTAAAGTTATTTCCAAAAAAAAGTTCATTTTTAGATTTATAAAAGTTTGGAAATAAACTAATTGCCCATTTTTTTTTATTATAAGTTAATCTATTAATTATATTTTTCTGATCAAATAATTTAATAATTACAATTACTACAATTATTTTTAAAATAAATTTAAAGAAAAATAAGTTGTGATTTGTTTTTATAATTTTTTCTGGGCTTATTAAATAATATTCATTTTTAATTTTTTTTTTAGTAATTTGATTTAGCATATCAACTGTAAATGCATTGTCAGATATACAGTGAATTTTATACTTTTTATAATTTTTATTAATGAAGGATTTTAGCTTAAGATAATTTAAAATTTTTGATATAGAAATATTTTTATCATTTCTTATATTATAGATTTCAAGTTCTTTTAAAAAATAATTTTTATTTGATTTTATTTTTTTTTTAAGAGAATTTAAAAATAACTTTTTAATGTTTTTGTTTTTAATTAGATTATTTAATTTTAATTCTTTAGAATTTGTAATGCTTATGTTTCCACTATCTATATAGATAATTTCACTATCATAAATTTTTACATCAAAGTTATTTTTTGACAAATCCACAACATATAATTTTTTCATAATAACTTAGTTAAATATAAAATGTTTTCCTATTTTATAAAATCTATATAAACTAACAGGCAACCATCTTCGAAAAAAAAAAATTATCATTTTTTAATACTTTCAGATAATTTGATTTAATATATTTTAAAGTTTCTCGTATATCTGATTTTTTTTCATTAACTTTTCTAGTTAATAAAAAATGTGAATGTGGCTGCATCCACGACACATCAGATATAATGGTCTTCCAATTATTTTTAAACGGATACCTGTGAAATTCTATAGGATAACCTACTAAATCTTTATAATATCTGTTGATACATAAGAAAAAGCCATTTTTAGATATTTTAGACTGTATCAAGCTAAAATAACTCAAAATAGATTCATAATTCATTTCCATCATAGAACGTGAATTAATAAAAAAATCTATTTTTATATCTTCAATTTTTATCCATGGTGTAACTATAAATAAATCACCTTTTTTAAAAATTTCTTTAGTCAATTTACCATTTGGAATATCTATATCCATGATAACCTTTTTTTTTGGATATAGTTTTTTTAGATAATATGAAGTTAAGTAATTTGATTCTGGTAGATCAATTAAAATCATTTTGTAATTTTTAATTTTCAACAGTTTGCTGGCAAGCAAACCAAATCCTTGTCCTATTTCACAGATTGAATTTATATTTGTAAGTTTTATTTTCTTTTTAAGTTCAAAAATGTATTTAATGTGAAATAAATCACTTGCTGTGATACGTTTACTGTCTAATTTTATGAATTTTTTTGGGTAAGCTATATTTCCCTCAAATAAAAATCTTTTTATAAATTTACTACCACATTCAAACTTAAGATTTTCGTAAAGTTTTTTTATTTCTTTTTTACTTAAATAAAAATCATCAATATTTTTTGATAAATCATTAGATCTGAATTTTTTTAAATATTCAATATTAAATAATTTTTTTTTTTGAACTATGCTTTGTTTCCAATATTTACTTTTTGAAATAGTGTCGTAACTTAATATACTTTTTTCATAATTTTTTTGTACTTTTTGAAGAAAAATATTCATCAATTATTAGAATATTTTTTGAAATATTTATCTTTTAAAATATATTTTTTTGCTTTTATATATTGTTCTTTAATATCTACTGAAAAACTATCTCCAGTTAATGTTGTTGTTTTTATTTTCATTCCTAGCTCGAGTGCTCTCAAAAGTTCTACACCCTCAATCTTTTCTGCAAAGGTGGGTTTTGATTTATAAAAATTAATTAATTTTTTTGGCTTAAAAGAAATTATGGAAAGGTGTTTTAAAAAATAATTATTTTTTTTTTTAAAATTAAAGGGTAAATTGTATCTTGACAAATACATAACCTCTTTTTTATTGTTTATTAACACTTTAACAATATTTTTACTGCTCTTTGTTTTTGATACTAATGTCGGCAAAATTATATCTGAATTAAAATTTTTTTTGTGAAAGTTGACAACTTTATCAATATTTTTTGGGTCAATTAATGGTTCATCACCTTGTATATCAACAACTAAATCATATTTCTTATTAATTTTTGAATATGCTTCAGCAATACGTTCAGTACCGTTTAAATGATGTTTACCAGTCATTATATATTTTGCATTATATTGCTTACAGATTTTTTCGATTTTTTCATCATCACAACATATGATTATATCATCAAGTTGTTTTGATAAATTTGCTCTTATATAAGTGTGAATAACCATAGGTATGCCACCTAATTTTAAGAGTGGTTTGTGTTTTAATCTTGATGATTTTAACCGTGAGGGTATTAATCCAATGACTTTTTTTTTTTTCAACATATAAAAAAATTATCTTTCCCTAATAAATTTAGCAGGATTACCTGCCCAAATTTGATAATCAGGAATACTTTTATTTACAACTGAATTGGCACCTATAACTGATCCATTACCAATTGAAACACCTTTTAAAACTGTTACTCCAGTTCCAATCCAAACATCACTACCTATAATGACTTTTTCTATTATTGATAGCTGATTAGTTATTAGTTCATCTTTTGCAATGCCATGAGATTGATCGCAAATAAATACATTTGATGATATTTCTGTATTATTGCCAATCTGTAGGTGATCTTTAATTGCTATTATAGTAGATCTGCCAATTGATACGTTATTTCCAATGGTTAGTTTAGGGTTTGGCATCGTTAATAAGAAAAAAACATTTTCTTGAATAATGCAATCGTCCCCTATTTGTATTGAAGAATTTTTAGATTTTTTAATTTCGAAGTTTTTTTTTACAAATGTATTAGATCCAAATTTTACATTGTGATATTTTAAGTATAAGTAGCTTTTAAAGCTTTGATAAAAGTTTATGCTTTTAGAATTGGCTTTATCAATTGATAAATTATGCATTTTTAGACACCTAATAAAATTTTTTTATAAATTTCTTTACCTATATTAACTAATTGTCTGAATTCTTCTGGAGATGCAGATAAAGCATGGTCTCTAATTGTGGTGTCAGACTTATCTAAAGTAAAGTGTTTTTCAATAACTTTAGCTCCTCTAGCTATAGCTAACAAACAAGTGTCAATACCTATGGTGTGATCGCTATAACCATAAAACTGGTTTTCTAAAAATTTTTTTGGAAAATTTTTTAAATCCTCAGGAAATGTAGGATATTTAGAAA
>MDTF01010397.1_pt1 | contig 15326 bp, 12 predicted proteins | sample 811191 | NCBI WGS metagenome assembly MDTF01 (sample SAMN05326649, study PRJNA326480) | marine metagenome | isolation source: seawater | place: Southern Ocean | collected 2011
AGTATAATTCATTGGCAATTTCCTTTGGCGAGAAAATAGCTCGAATTATACTCGGTGGCCACTTCTCTGAAAATTGCACTTACGAGTTGAATCTAGGTGACGTAAATAGACACCCAACAGGAAAAAGAAAAAAAGTCCAACACATAATTTATGCTTGGGCTTTTTTTTAATTTCTTTTAAGGTTTATGGCCAAGGATGTTCAAACCTTAGAGAATGACTTAAGGCGTAGTGCTGGCCTATGAAAATATAGCCTTAAAAATATAGAAAAAGATAATCGATAAAATAGCACCAGCCGGCAGGGTGATGGCCCAGGAGGTAAATATAGTAGCCACTATACGCAGATTAATGGCTGCTAAGCCACGGGCTAATCCTACACCTAATACAGCGCCTACCAGGGTGTGTGTGGTAGAGACGGGTAAGCCGATACCTGAGGCTAGAACGACGGTTGCAGAAGCTCCTAGGGTGGCTGTAAAGCCTCGGCTTGGAGTGAGTTCTGTTATTTTTGTACCTATGGTTGCCATAACCTTGTAACCATAGGTAACTAGGCCTACAACAATACCTACGCCACCCACCAAAAGAATCCATGCGGGCATACTTGATTTGGCAGTTACTGCACCAGATTTTATAGTGGCTATGGCCGCTGCCATGGGTCCAACTGCATTGGCAACGTCGTTTGAACCATGGGCAAAGGCCATGGCACAGGCAGTGAAAACCATTAATACTGCAAACACTTTTTCAACATTGGCAAAACGATCTTCTCCTTCGATGGCCTCATTACGTTTAACTCGAGTCAACATGAGACCACCAATAATGGCGACAAGTAGGCCAGCCATGGCTGCAACTAGGGACATTTCAAAGTAATTTAGGCTAAACCCAACATCCTTAAATACATGTTTTAGACCTTTTATTAAGGTCACCATAGTGATCATAAAGCCAACCATAAACATGTAGATGGGCACATAGCGTTTGGCATTTTCGAAGGGTTTCGCCGTATCTAAAATTAAATGCTGAACACTTTTAAACAACATGTAGGAGACTGTACCAGCTAGCACCGGTGAAACGATCCAACTAGCGGCTATAGTACCCACCTTGCTCCAGTTAACAGCATCTACAGATATAGCAACTGCAGAGAAACCAACGATGGCTCCAACAATAGAGTGAGTGGTTGATACCGGCCATCCAAGTATAGAGGCAATCAATAGCCAAGTACCTGCTGCTAGAAGTGCCGAGAGCATGCCGTAGACTAGGTATTCTGGAGTGCCCTGTAAAGTTAGTGGGTCAATGATGCCCTTACGTATAGTGGCTGTCACCTCTCCACCGGCTAAATAAGCGCCAGCAAATTCAAAAATCATGGCAATGATAATGGCTTGCTTTAAAGTAATTGCACCAGAACCAACGGAGGTTCCCATGGCGTTAGCAACATCATTTGCACCCACGCCCCAGGCCATAAAAACACCAAAAATAATGGCTAGAATAAGTAAGATTTGTCCGTATTCGTTTAGCACTTCCATAATATTTTCTCGAAGCTTTATAGGGTCTATATAATTTGGGCTTAGCGAGCAATAATGACTTGAATTTGTTCGCCAGCACTTTGTGCATGATTGGCTAGATTGCCGATAGCTTCGATAGTTTTGTACATGAACATCGCGTCTACGGGTGGTAAATTGGTTTCAATCTCATGAAGTTTGGATCGCAGGATAATTTGACGTTTGTCGTTCTTATCTTCTGCTTTTTCAAGTTTAGTAATGCAGCGACTGATACGATCAATTTCTCGACCACCAAAGCCTGAACCAATAAGCTGATCAAGTTCGTCAATAACGACTTTTGCCTCTGCCGCAACGGCCACGGCAGATTTTATATAGGCGATCATATCAGTAGCAATTTTCTTGGGGATGACTTGCTTCCGGCCGAGCATAATACCGGCGATATCCTTAGCAGTGTTACAAATTTTGTCTTGCTTACTTAACAGTTGGATTAGGTCTGACCGATTAATAGGCATAAATAAGCTTTTGGGAAGATGCAATCGAATATCTTGTTTCTGGTCATCCGCGTGGCCTTCAATTTTAGCAATTGAATTATAGCTTGCTTCTACAACTTCCCAATCCTCTTTAATAACAGCTTGAAAAAAGGGGACTAACAGTCCTACACATTCAACAACCGTGTTCATGTGATTCTGTAACGGTTTAATGGGTGAATGGCCAAACAAACTAAGAATGGGATTTGCCATGTGAGCTGCCTCTACAAATGTTATAGATCGGTAAACTTGCTGCGCATTATAGGCAGGTTTTGTTAAGGTAATATAAAGATTAAGGGTTTATTCACAATTAATTGTTTAGGGAAGAAAGTGGAATTTTAACAGTAAAGGTAGATCCTTGATTTAATTTACTCTTTAACTGCATGCTGCCTTTATGGCTTTGCACGATATGCTTGACTATGGCGAGACCAAGACCAGTGCCACCAAGGGATTGAGAGCGGGCTTTATCAACTCTATAAAAGCGTTCAAAAATACGCTCTTGATTAGCCTCGTCAATACCTAGCCCGTTATCTGTGACGGTTAAAATGGCATGCCCTGTGTTAACTGCAATAGCCACGCTTACCTTGCCCTGAGCAGGGGTGTACTTGATGGCGTTATCAATTAGGTTAGCGACCATTTGGCCCAAGGCATTGTCATCTCCAAACAGCATCATTTGGCCATTGCTGGTATCTAACTCTAAAACTACCTGATGACTTTGTGCCACGGCTTGCAAGTTAGCACACACTCTTTGTACAACCTGCTGTAAATCAATTTGAGTATTAAAGGCTTCATCATTACTTTCTAAGCGTGAAAGAGCCAGTAGGTCTGATACTAGGTCTGACAAACGAATAGATTGACCATGTATTTTACGTATAAAACGCTGCTGCATAGGAGATTCTATGGTGTCATCTTCAATTAAGGTCTCTGCAAAACCACGGATGGCAGTAATAGGCGTTTTTAATTCGTGTGATGCATTGGCGACAAAGTCGGCCCGCATTTTGTCGATTCGCTGAACGTCTGTAGTATCTTGTAACACCAAAATAGCATCGGCTTGGTAGGACTGTTGTAATAAAGTGACATGCAAGCGGTAATGACGGGTAAAGGTATAGCCATCCAGTTGAATAGATCTTTCAACACTGGCTTGTTGCTGCTGACATTGAATAAAAGCTAATTCAAGTTTCTGAGATGCATCAACTTGGCTTAAAGACTGTCTCAGACATTGCTCTCCACCGATGCGTAACATTCGACATGCCGCCGCGTTAACATGGGTGATGAGGCCTTTACTGGTAACTGTAATGACCCCTTCATTCATACTTTTTAGAATTGCAGACAGCTGGTCTCGTTCAGTCTTGATAATATTAAAACGTTGGGCTGATATATCAGCCATTTGGTTAAGGCTGCGGGCTAGGTCGCCTATTTCATCACGCCTTTGACTAGGAATGCGCATTTGGTAACGCCCATGGGCGTAGTTGTTAGCAATAACTGTCATTTGGCGTATGGGCCGAGCAAAACTCGTAGCTAACCAATAGCCTATAAATAAGGCAATTAAACCAGTTAGGCTGGCGGCTGTGATAATCACGCGGCGCAAATAATTAATTTCTTCGTCAATGCGGTCGGTGGGCAGCGCCGTGCGTATGAAACCTAAGCTTGAGTTACTGGCGGCGCTTGGTACAGCAACGTAAAGCATAAGCTTTTTTAAAGTTTTGCTGTAACGCCTTGATTGACCAATGTCAGCCACACTGGCAGCCATAATTTCAGGTCTGTTACGGTGGTTATCCATTTGCTCAAAGGAAAACTCAGAATCTGCGATCACCTCTCCGTCTTGGGTTAACAAGGTGACACGAGTTTCAATACGATGGCCAATCTGGTCCACTGTCTGCTGTATTTGAGCTTGGCTTTGGTTGCCAATATTGGTGAAAGACTGCTGGAGAATAAGAGCCTGACTAGACAGGTTATTACTAATATCTCTTAAGCTTGCCTCTTCTATTTGGCGCTGTACCATTAACCCAACAATTAAAATACTAAACAATATAACAATCGCAAAGCCCGCGTAGAGTTTTAGGAATATCGGAGAGTGGTGCATACTAAGGTGATTCGCTAGTTAGATTTGGGGTGAAGTTAGGATCACACCGATAACCTACCCCTCTTACAGTTTCAATTGCACTTGCAGCGTTGCCTAATTGTTTGCGTACGCCACGGATATGCACATCAACATTGCGATCGACCACATCAGCTTGCTCACCTAGGGCAGCCAAAATAAGCTGTTCCCTAGAAAATGCACGCCCAGGCTGAGCCATTAAGGTGTGTAATAGTTTAAACTCTGTAGTGGTAAGCTTTAGTGGCAGGCCGTCAAGGCTGCAGTGAAAAGCATCAAGGTTGAGAGCTAGGGATCCAACAGTCAAAATGTTATTACTAAGTTGTCTGCGCAAAGCGACCTTAATTCGAGCTAACAATTCCGCCTGGCTAAACGGCTTGGTTATATAGTCGTCTGCCCCTCTACTGAGACCACCAATAATATCAGCTTCCTCACTGCGTGCTGAAAGCATAATAATTGGAATTAACCGGGTTTTTGGATCAGCTTTTAAGCGCTCGCATACCTGCATTCCGTTTAAGCTTGGTAACATAATATCCAATAGAATAAGATCAGGGTGTTGATTTTGAGCTGACTCTAACCCATTAATGCCGTCATTACAAAGGCTTACCGTGTGACCCGCTTTTTCAAGGTTGTACGCAATAATCTCTTGAATATCAACTTCGTCTTCGATGCATAAAATATGCCGACTACTGGACATAGATAGTTATTTCCCTATACAAAATGATCCAAAAATACGCCCCAATAAATCATCACTGGTAAAACTTCCCGTAATTTCATTTAAACACTCTTGGGCCAAGCGTAAGTCTTCCGCCAACAACTCACCTGCCTGTCTGTAAGCTAACTGTGCAGCACCTTCTAGTAACAGCTGGTGACATCTTTGCAGAGCGTCTAAATGTCGTCTGCGAGCACTAAAGCCACCTTCCAAGGTGGCCTGATAACCCACCACTTGTTTGAGTTGCTGCCTTAGCAGGTCAATACCTTGGTCCTGTTTCGCACTCACATAAATACAGTCTACACCATCGACTTGGGTTAGTTTAGGCAGGTCGTTGGTGAGGTCTATTTTATTACGTACTAGGGTAAGGTTGTTAGGGATAGGCTGGGAGCCCATTAACTTCTGCCAGTGCGCCACTGGTGAAGTTTCATCTTTGGCCTCTTGCAGTAATAATACTTGATCAGCCTGGCCAATGGCTTCTATTGCTCTTGCAATACCAATTTTTTCTACCTGATCAGGGCTTTCGCGCAGGCCGGCAGTATCCAAAATGTGCAGTGGTAAGCCATCAATATTAATGCACTCTTTCAAAATATCACGGGTGGTGCCTGCTATATCCGTAACGATAGCGCGATCCTGCCCAGCTAACACGTTAAGCAAACTTGATTTGCCGGCGTTGGGCGCACCAGCGATAACCACCTGCATACCTTCTTGCAAGAGGCTACCCTGAAGCGCTTGTTTTAACAAACTGTCTAGGTCTGACTGAGCCTTATCAAGCAGGGCCGCAACCTTACCGTCGGCTAGAAAGTCAATTTCCTCCTCAGGAAAATCAATGGCTGCTTCAACATAGAGGCGCAAGTATATAAGACTTTCAACTAGGTCATTAATATGCCAAGAAAATACTCCTTGTAATGATCGTAGAGCGTTTCTGGCAGCCTGTTCAGAACTAGCGTCGATTAAATCTGCAATAGATTCGGCTTGGGCTAGATCCATCTTATCGTTTAAAAAGGCGCGTTCAGAAAACTCTCCGGGCCTTGCGATACGAGCCCCCAATTGAATTACTTGGCGCTGTAAAAGGTCCATAACAACTTGGCCACCATGACCTTGAAACTCAAAAACATCTTCCCCTGTGAAAGAGTCAGGGCCTTTAAAATAAATGCTGATACCTGCATCGACGGCTTCACCTTGGGTATCTAAAAAGGGGCCATAATGGGCGTTGCGAAGCAGACCTTTGTTGTTACTGAGTGCTTTACCATAGGTCAGAGCTTGGGGGCCTGACAGGCGAATAATACCCACACCACCGCGGCCTGGGGGCGTCGTTTGAGCACAGATGGTATCTAAATCTGATTGCATGTTGGTTAGGCCTCCTGTGGGAAAGTGGTGTTGACTATCTACAAAAAAGGCCTTACTGGAAGGCCTTTTCATCATGTTTAGAACGCTAAGTTAATGCTTACGTTTGGCCATGGATTTTTCAATGCGTTTAGTAATAACGTATTGCTGTGAGATCGATAAGACGTTATTGCAGACCCAGTACAACACAAGCCCAGCAGGGAACCAAAGGAAGAATACGGTAAACACTACCGGTAGCATCTTCATTATTTTGGCCTGCATTGGATCTGGAGGCGTAGGGTTGAGCATTTGTTGGATGAACATGGTTGCACCCATGAGTAAAGGCAACACAAAGTAGGGGTCTTGCACAGAAAGGTCTTGGATCCAAAGTATAAATGGCGCGTGGCGCAATTCTACGGTTTCCATCAACATCCAATATAAGCCAATGAACACTGGCATTTGAATAATGATAGGAAAACAGCCACTTAAAGGATTGGCCTTTTCACGCTTGTATAACTCCATCATGCCTTGGGACATTTTGGCCCTGTCGTCACCAAACTGCTCTTTCAATTTAGCAATTTCAGGAGCTAAGGCACGCATTTTAGCCATTGAGCGATAGGATATGGCTGAAGGGTAGAAAAAGAAGGCTTTAACACATAGGGTCACCAATAAGATGGCAGCTCCCCAGTTGCCAACAAATCCAAACATGGTATTTAAGAGCCAGAACAATGGTTGAGAAACCCACCAAAGCCAACCATAGTCGACTACTAGGTCTAGGTTTTCAGAAATAGCTTCTAAGTCTGCTTGTATCTTAGGTCCTACATAAAAGTCAGCAGCAGTAAATCCAGACTGCCCAGCTTGCAGCTCTAAGGCAGGACTAACAAAACCTGCTATATAGTTATTTTTGCTAACCCTGGTGCTGTAATTGTGCTGCTGGTCTGGATTGGGAACCCAGGCACTAACAAAATAATGTTGCAGCATCCCCACCCAGCCTCCAGGTGCAGTGCGTTGCAAATTGGCATCGTCCATATCATCAAAGTCGTAACGCGAGTACTTGTCATCAGGAAAGGAAAAGGCGGGGCCGAGGTAGGCGGACATGCCCATACCACCAGAAGCGCTGGGGTCTTCTGAACGATCACGCTTTATTTGACCAAATAGATTGGCTGACCAAGTTTGATTACCACGGTTGTCAATGGCATAAGTAAGGTTGACTAGGTGGCTGCCTCGGGTAAAGGTATAAACCTTGTTAATTACCGCACCTGTGCCATCGGTTAGGCTTAGAACAACTTCTAACTGCTGCTGCCCATTTAACAATTTGTAGGAGGACTGCTGGGCTTTAAATATAGGACGTGACTTGATGTCAGTGCCATTAACTCCAATCAGTCCACTTTGCGCTACATAAGTGCGCTTTTGGTTTTGCTCTAACAGGGTAAACAGCACATCAGGATGGTCCATTTCTGCCAGGTACTTAACCAATGAGGCTTGGATGATGTCGCCGCCCTGAGTGTCAATAACCACTTCCAAAGTATCGGTTTTGATCTCAATAAGTGAGCCAGCACTGGCATTATCTGTTTGGGTGAGCGAAATTTCAGTTTCGGTATTGGGCGCTGAAGCTACGGCGAAGTCCGTGCTAACGGCTTCAATATCATAGGCAGAAACGCTAGTGACTTGTTGTGGGGCAAGGGCAAGGGCTTTGGTACCGTAATCTTGGTTCCACTGCAGAATCATCAGGTAAGAGATGACGGCGACACCGGTAATTAGAATGATGCGTTGAAAATCCATAGAAGCAAGTCGTCGTTAGTTTTTTTGTAAAGGAAATTGATTATAGGACCTGTGCGCCGGTTGGCAATGGGCAGGACATCTAAGTAGGCTAGAACTAACCACTTTGGTCAATTTTTTTACGTAAACGAGTCCATTGTTTACTAATTAACCGGTGGACTGCGTCATTATTAAGTTCGCCCAAACCTTTCCTTGACAGTATGACAATGTCCAAGTGCAGAGAAAATTCATGATCTTGGCCGCAAAGGTTTCGAAAACTATCACGGACGACCCTTTTGATGCGGTTTCGGTGAACAGCTAATTTAATACCCTTTTTAGCAATTACTAAACCAATACGAGAATGGGTCTGCAAATTTGGTCGGGCTAAGACGAGTAGATGCCGATCTGAAACTTTGAAATCAGCTTGCTCAAAGACCCTTCGATAATCCTCGGCATTTAATAGACGTCGGAGCCGAGAAAAGTTGAATGAAGTCATAAGTAAGGCCTACAAGAGCCACTTACGCGCTTAAGCTCTTACGGCCTTTCGCACGACGTGCATTGATGATGGCACGGCCACCTGGAGTTGACATGCGTGCACGGAAACCGTGAGTGCGCTTGCGCTTTAGGACGCTAGGTTGAAACGTTCTTTTCATGATCGGTCTCGCAAATTAGTTAGTCGCTAATAATTCGGCTTTAAAAATCTAGGGATAAAATTATATGAGAGAAGAAATCTAATAGCAAGCCTGTTTGTTCTCCAAGATGACTAAATTGGATAAAAACGTTATTTTTTTTACTTAGATCAAAACTTACATCTTATATTGGCATATCGAGCTCTGCCTGTGGATAACTTTAGGCACTTGGTGATAAAATACTTACTTATACATACATCGCTTAAAGTCACTTTTGGGGCTTTATTAATTTGCTGTAATAGGTTTTTAACTAATAATGGCTCAAGCAATTTGGCAACAGTGTTTAGCGTGTCTGCAAGACGAATTGCCTAGTCAGCAGTTTAACACTTGGATTCGGCCTTTAAAGGTCATTGAAGATGGTCAAGTCATTCAGTTGCTGGCGCCTAATCGTTTTGTGCAGGACTGGGTAAGGGATAAGTACTTTTCTAGAATTCGGCAATTGGTGGCTGACTATGCGACTGATGCAACTCAAAATGTTGAGCTGGTCGTAGGTGCTAATAATATAGCAGTGCCAAGCCCGCTAGGGCGGGCCACCGAGGCTCAGTCTGTTATTGTGCCCGCCACCTTTGTGCCTCGTAAGCCCCCTACTTCATTGCCAACCCCGGCTGCTACTCTAGGGCGCGCCTCAAGCGGTATTATTCAGTCACAGTTTAATATAGATTCAGGACCTGAGCGAGTGGTTCAGATAGAGGGGTCTGTGCGGCATCAGAGCTATTTGAATCGAGCTTTTACCTTCTCTAGTTTTGTGCAAGGTAAGTCTAATCAATTGGCATTGGCGGCGGCTAAACAAGTCGCAGAAAATCCAGGCAGTTCCTATAATCCTTTATTTTTATACGGTGGCGTAGGGTTAGGTAAGACGCACCTAATGCATGCGGTTGGTGCGGCCTTAATTGAGCGTAATCCAAATGCCAAAGTTGTGTACTTACATTCAGAGCGTTTCGTAGCTGATATGGTTAAAGCGCTGCAGCTTAATGCGATAAATGAATTTAAACGTTTTTATCGTTCAGTTGATGCTCTTCTAATTGATGATATACAGTTTTTTGCTGGCAAAGAGCGCTCGCAAGAAGAGTTTTTTCATACTTTTAATGCGCTGTTAGAGAGTGGTCAGCAGATGATCTTAACCTGCGATCGCTATCCCAAAGAGGTAGTTGGTCTAGAGGATCGTTTGAAATCGCGCTTTGGATGGGGTCTAACAGTTGCCGTGGAGCCCCCAGAGTTAGAGACACGAGTGGCAATTTTGATGAAAAAAGCTGCTGAAGGCAATATCGCTTTGCCGGAAGAGGCGGCGTTTTTTCTAGCTAAAAAAATCCGTTCCAACGTACGCGAACTAGAAGGGGCTCTTAAACGTGTGGTGGCCAACTCCCACTTCACTGGCGAAGCTATTTCAACACCTTTTATACAAGAATCATTGCGTGACTTGTTGGCTTTACAAGATCGTAAGGTGAGCATTGATAATATTCAAAAAACAGTGGCAAGTTACTATAAGATTAAAATAGCTGATATCTTATCAAAACGTCGCTCACGCTCAGTGGCCCGACCTCGCCAAGTTGCTATGGCTATGGCCAAAGAGTTGACTAACCATAGCTTGCCAGAAATTGGTAATGCTTTTGGTGGGCGAGACCATACCACTGTGTTGCATGCCTGCCGAAAAATTAAAGAACTACGTGAAGAAGACCGTGACATTCACGATGATTATGATAACTTATACCGGTCATTGACCGTCTAAGGCTTAGTCTTGCCGCCCCAAAACCGTTAACAGGATTGTAGTATGAAATTTACCATTAGCCGAGAAGCCTTTTTGAAGCCCTTAGTGTTAGTTGCGGGTGTTGTAGAGAGGCGTCAAACCTTACCTGTGCTAGCCAATATATTATTGGTGGTGGAGGGTGATCAACTGACGCTTACGGGTACTGACTTAGAGGTTGAGTTAGTGGGTCGGGTGAGTCTAGATCAGGAAGGTGAAGATGGTGGGGTAACTATCCCGGCGCGTAAACTCATGGACATATGTAAATCATTACCTGATCACGCAATAATCGAGGTGATGCAAAACGAAGAGCACGTTCTGGTGCGCTCGGCACGCAGTAAATTTAAGTTATCCACATTGCCGGCTACTGATTTTCCTAACGTAGAAGATAGCCCCGAATCGTTTGAGTTTGAGGTGCCACAAATGGACCTTAAGGTGTTAGTGGACCAAACAGGCTTTGCGATGGCGCAGCAAGATGTGCGTTATTATCTTAATGGCATGTTGTTTGAAATTAAAGAAGGTCAGTTACGTACGGTGGCTACAGACGGACATCGTTTAGCGACCAGTTTTATGCCCGTCAATTTACCGGACCAAGCGGCGCAGCAGTTAATTGTGCCGCGCAAGGGTGTGTTAGAATTAGCGCGGCTTATGACCGAAGGTGAGGGTACGGTGAGGTTGGTGATTGGTGCCAGCCATATCCGCGCTTTCACGAGTGAGTTCATCTTTACGTCTAAGCTTGTAGATGGAAAGTTTCCAGATTATGAGCGCGTGTTGCCACGTAATGGCGACAAGATAGTGTTAGTTGATCGTTTAGCTATGCGAGGAGTATTAAGTCGAGCAGCCATACTCTCCAACGAAAAGTACCGGGGTGTGCGCATGACGGTGAGTGATACTAATCTTCAAGTTGTAGCCAATAACCCAGAGCAAGAAGAAGCCGAAGAAAGCCTGATGGTCGATTACCAGGGTGCTCAAATAGAAATTGGTTTTAATGTGGGATACGTCTTAGATGTGCTCAACGTATTGCACAGTGATCAGGTTAAAATTACCTTAAGTGATTACAACTCAAGTGCCCTAATTGCAGATGGTGGAGTGGGTGCGGCCCAGTATGTCATCATGCCCATGCGTTTATAAGCGGCTCTAAAATAAGCCTTATTCAAGGTTTATTTTGTTCTTTTGAATACTACTTATGCACAGTTTATGTTGATTTTACCCACAGGTGTAATGGCCTATGTCTGTTCAGCAGATAAGCATTCAGCGCTTGCGAAACCTAGCCCATGTTAAGTTGTCTTTTGATGCGGGAATAAACCTCATCTATGGTCTTAATGCGAGTGGCAAGACAAGTATTTTAGAGGCCATTTACATGTTGGCCTTGGGACGCTCATTTCGAAGTTTAAAATTAGCGTCGGTGATTGCTCAAGGCCATGTCGATTGCTTACTGTTTGCTAAGGTAAAAAACGCCCAAGGCGTTACTGATGCCCTGGGCATGAGTAAGCGTTTAGATGGTGAGCATGGTGTGCGGTTAAATGGTGAGAATTTATCCTCTATTGCAGAGCTGGCAAGCCTGTTGCCCGTGCAGTTAATTGACCCGAACAGCTCAAGTCTCATTGAGGCCGGCCCCAGTGTACGTAGGCAATATTTAGATTGGGGAGTTTATCATCACAATCCAAACTTTTTTGGGCTGTGGAAACAAGCCCAGAGGCTGCTTAAACAAAGAAACAGTGCGTTGAAATGTGGTACAATGAATGCCGATGTAAGGGTTAGTTTTGATCCAGGCTTGGTTAAGGTGGCAGAGCAGCTAAGCAGCCTTAGAGAGGCCTATTTGACGCTCCTTGAGCCGGTATTCTTTGAGCTCTTGTCAGGGTTAGTGGATTTGCCGGACCTTAAATTGGGCTATTACTCGGGTTGGGCGGCAAAGCGAAGCTATGCCGACATTCTTGATGAAAATTTAGAACGCGATTTAAAGCTGGGGTACACCCAGCGAGGTCCGCAGCGGGCTGATATTAAGTTCACTTTGTTGGGTATTAATGCTGTAGAGCGTTTATCCCGGGGCCAACAGAAACTGGTGGTTGTGGCTTTGAAACTGGCGCAAGGTAAGTTGCTAAGTGAAATAGAGGGCCGCAAGTGCGTTTTCTTAGTTGACGACTTGGCTGCTGAATTGGATTGGAGCCACAGACGAGAAATATGCCGCCAATTGGTTAACTTAAACACGCAAGTATTTGTGACTAGCGTGGGGCCTGATGAACTAAAAGATTGTTGGCCAGAAGATGAAAAAATAAGAATGTTTCATGTGGAACATGGACAGGCAAACCAAGTTTAAATCTCTATTTAAGCTTAGGCATTACTATATAAGAAAATGACTTCGGAGTAATTAATGAGCGAAGAGACAGTCTACGATTCGTCCAGTATAAAAGTCCTTAAGGGATTGGACGCGGTGCGCAAGCGCCCAGGTATGTACATAGGTGACACGGATGATGGTACAGGCTTGCATCACATGGTTTTTGAAACTGTGGACAACTGTATCGATGAGGCTCTTGCCGGTCATTGTAGTGAAGTCAGTGTCACTATCCAATCTGATGATACGGTTACCGTAGTCGACGATGGTCGCGGAATTCCTGTTGATATCCATGAAGAAGAGGGCGTTTCGGCGGCTGAAGTTATAATGACGGTGTTGCATGCCGGTGGTAAATTTGATGATAATACTTATAAAGTGTCGGGTGGATTACACGGTGTAGGTGTCAGTGTTGTTAACGCTTTGTCTACAGAACTAAAGTTGACGATTCGGCGCCATGGCCAGGTGCATGAACAAATTTATCACCACGGCGTGCCTCAAGCACCATTGTCTGTGGTAGGGACCACTGAAGGTACGGGCACAACCTGTACTTTTACTGCATCTCCAGAAACTTTCACCAATATCATGTTTCACTTTGATATTCTGGCTAAGCGCCTGCGTGAGCTGTCCTTCCTAAATTCTGGGGTGGCTATTCGCTTGAAGGATGAGCGCTCGGGTAGAGAAGAATTATTCTGTTACGAAGGTGGTGTAGCTGCTTTCGTTGAATATTTAAATGCGAATAAGACGCCCATCAACAAATGTATTCACTTCAACACGATGCACGTAGATGGTGTGGGCGTTGAGGTGGCATTACAATGGAACGATTCTTTCCAAGAGAGTATCCATTGTTTTACTAATAATATTCCTCAACGCGATGGTGGCACTCACTTAAGTGGTTTTAGATCCGCCCTGACGCGCACGCTCAACAACTACATAGAGGCTGAGTCGACCCAGAAGAAGTCTAAGGTGACAACTTCTGGTGATGATGCAAGGGAAGGCCTAACCGCCATAATTTCAGTCAAAGTGCCTGACCCAAAGTTCTCTTCACAAACTAAAGATAAACTAGTGTCCTCTGAGGTGAAGTCAGCGGTTGAGCATGAATTAGGTCGGTGTATGGCCGAGTTTTTGCAAGAGAATCCACAAGAGGCACGGGTCATCGTGGGTAAGATGATTGATGCTGCTAGGGCTCGCGAAGCTGCTCGCAGGGCTCGTGATATGACCCGCCGCAAGGGAGCATTAGATATTGCTGGACTGCCAGGTAAGTTAGCGGACTGCCAGGAAAAAGATCCAGGTCTTTCTGAAATCTATTTGGTGGAGGGTGATTCTGCTGGGGGCTCTGCAAAACAAGGGCGTAACCGGCGAACCCAAGCCATTTTACCTCTAAAGGGTAAAATCCTTAATGTTGAAAAAGCTCACTTCGATAAGATGCTATCCTCAGTAGAAGTGGGCACATTAATTACTGCCTTAGGTTGTGGTATTGGGCGTGATGAGTTTGATATTGACAAGTTGCGCTATCATAGCGTCATTATCATGACTGACGCTGATGTCGATGGTGCACATATCCGCACCTTGTTATTAACTTTTTTCTTTCGGCACCTGCCAAAGGTGATTGAAAACAGTCATTTATTTATTGCCCAGCCTCCACTTTATAAAGTGAAAAAAGGTAAGCAGGAGCAGTATCTTAAAGACGATCCTGCGCTAGATGGGTTCTTACTACAAGGAGCCATGGACAATTCATCCCTCCACTCTAGCGCCAGTGCACCTGCCATTGCAGGCACGGGATTAGAGACTTTGGCATTGCAGTACCGTCAGGTTATGGCCACCATTAAACGTGTAGAAAGAATTATTCCAGCAGTGATTCTAAATCAGATGATTTATGCGCCGGTGCTGGCAATAGATGAGTTACATGACCAAGATAAGGTAGCAAGTTGGCTTGATGCTATTTTGACTTGTTTAGATGATCAAGAAGTTGGTGGAGCCATGTATGATGGCCAGGTGCGCTCTAACCCGGAGCGTGATGGTTTCCTACCGATGATCAAGATCACCACCCATGGCATTGATGATGACTATATGATTAGTTTTAACTTCTTTAGTTCGGGTGAATACCAGTCTATTGTGGCACTTAATCAGGCATTATCTGGCTTGTTAGAGACTGATGGTTTCTTTCAGCGTGGAGAGAAAACCTTGCCAACTCAAAGCTTTGCTGCGGGACTGGAGTGGCTAATGAAGGAAGCACGTCGGGGCCTGTCAGTACAGCGCTATAAGGGCCTAGGTGAAATGAACCCTGAGCAGTTGTGGGAGACTACAATGGATCCAGATCAGCGTCGGATGTTGTGTGTCACTATTGACGATGCCATAGCTGCTGATCAGATGTTCACCACTCTTATGGGTGACGATGTAGAGCCCAGACGTCTGTTTATTGAAGAGAATGCGCTAAGGGTAGCCAACTTAGATTTTTAGTTTGAATAATAGATTGCCTCCCAAGCATAAAAAAGCCTCTAATTGGAGGCTTTTTTATGCTTATTAGACACTAGCAAATTGGCTTTGGTGTTTCACGTAAAACATTCTTTTCGTTTAAAAATCATCCCTAGATTCAACTCGTAAGTGCAATTTTCAGAGAAGTGGCCACCGAGTATAATTCGAGCTATTTTCTCGCCAAAGG
>MDTF01007743.1_pt1 | contig 15322 bp, 21 predicted proteins | sample 811191 | NCBI WGS metagenome assembly MDTF01 (sample SAMN05326649, study PRJNA326480) | marine metagenome | isolation source: seawater | place: Southern Ocean | collected 2011
CCTCTAAAAAACGAGTTGCTTTATTGACTGGATTATTTGCACCTACTTGAAGAACACTAATAATCATTAAATTCTCACTAGCGGAATTTGGTTTCGTTATAGGACTACTCTTCTGTTTAGAAAGAGTATTACTACGAACTACATCTATTTCATCAATGAACTTTGGCATTATCGTTCACCCCTTCTTCGTTTTGTAGTTGGACGTGTTAATATTGTTCGTACTGGAGCTGGTCCTGAAAATCTTTCTGTATTTCGTGGTGGTAATCCACCTGGTCCTGGATTTATAGAATCTTCTTCTTGTCTTGCTGGATTTCCAGCTCTTTCTGTTTTAATTTTTATTGGTTTTGTAACTTCTTCTTGAAATGTACCTTCAAAGTCTTTATTTTTAATTTGTATTTTAGTAATTACTGGAACAGTTATGAAATCATTTCGGAATCGGAGGTCAGATTGACTAACAATATCAATTGGGATTAAATCTTCAAAGTCACCATCATCACCTCTTGTCTTGTCGAAGTCTTCTAGTTCATCATCAGATGTATTATCTCTTGTGATATCTCCTGTTCCTAAACCAGCATCTGCAGTTGCCGTGAATCCTATTCCATCACCTGTCATTGTTGCTGAACCAGTTGCCGTTATAAACATAGTAGCAGTATCTGCAGGTAATTCTATCTCACCTTTTACTTGTTCTGCTACGGTCATTCTTGGTGGTATAAAAAATTCTATTTCTTCTATATTTGCTGATGTAGTATTGATATCAACTAAACCCGTAAGTCTTACATTGTATGTATCTTGGAAATCTTCTGGAACATCTATGACTCGTGGGTCAAGTTCTCCCAATATAACAAATCTTCCAACTCCATTTGCTACATTTGATGCTACTTGCATAGTAACTTTTAATTTTTTAGATTTTGGACTTTTTGGAAGTGCATAATGAAATATTGGTTGACCTGCTGAATCAAGTAGTTCCGTCTTTAATTCAACTTCAGGTTTTAGTAAATCTGAACCTTCTATTTCAAAATAAGAGTTACCACCAGGTAACACGCTTGGAAACCTTGATATGTTAAAGTATTGAGAAACAACTAAGGGGCCTAATGATGCTTGTTCTTCAAGAAAAACATCAAAACTTTCTAAGTTTAATTTCTTTACTTTTCCTCTTCTAAATATATTATTGACATTTGGCATAATTTTTTTCTCTCGTATATAAATATGAAAATTTTAAATTTATATACTTATTTATATGTATAAGGTGTGTATAAGATGAGTAAAAAGAAAAGATATAATTTTACGCTAGATGAAGACTTGATGTCTTGGTTTAAACTATATTGTAGGGAAAATAGGTTGACTGCTTCTGCAGCATTGAATAATCAAATTTTTAAGCTATATAGACAAAGTGGTGTTTCAAAACCATTAAATGTTTTATCTACTAAATCTGACTGATGAACTTCCGTTTGTCTTTTTGATTTCTAATAGTGTATCAACAAAGTCTCTCATAGTTTCTATGTGGGATACTACAAATGTAAATTGAAATTGTGTTTTTAGATATTGGAACAATTGTGAAACTGAATTTAAGTTTTCACTATCCATTGTTCCCCAACCCTCGTCTATTGCCAAAAAGTTACTTTGTGGTAAATTACTTACATTCATCAATCCAATACGAATTGCTAATGAACTAATGAATCGTTCCATACCACTTGATAATTCTAAAGGCCATACTCTATCATCACCATAAACAATGTGAGTATCTATTTGTTTTCCATCCATATTAAACACAATACTAAAATCAACTATCTGTGCAAGAATATCATTTACAGCGCCCTCTACGGTAGGTAATGATTTACTGATTAAATCATAAGGAACTCCGTCACGTTTGATTGCTTCTAATAAGAATTGATATGCTTGGTAATCACCTTCAAGTTCTTCTACTTTATCAATATTATCGTTAATTTGTTTTTCGTTTGTTTTCAACACTTGTATATTTCCGTGTAATGTGGTCATATGTGTTGATAAGTCTGACATATCATCATCTAACAAATATTTCTTTCCTTTAAAGTCTTCTATTTGTTTTCCAATACCTTGATTATAAACTACATCGTGTTGTTGGTCTATTGATTTTTGTATTTCAGTAGTAATTGATGTTAATTGATTTTCTAAGTTATCATTTCTTTCTTGTAGATATTTTAGATTTGATGCTAATTGATTATGTCTTGAATTACCCTCAACATATGATTGTCCTAAGTCATCTAAATCTTTTTTAAATGCTCGTATCTTAAACATCTTTTGGATTTTGTCGTCCATACGAGATTTCTTTGTTAAATACTTTCCTGCCAATTCTTTATCTTTGTCCAATGTTTTTTTGTTTTCCATCGCATCTAATGTAAATGGATTACTCATACAATGGTCACAATTTTCATCATAAGTCAAATTACCAAGTTTTTCAATCTTGTCTAATTTAATTCTTACATCTGCTTTTAACTTGTCTATTTCGACTTGGAATAAATCTCTTTCTTCTTCAAGTTTTTCTAATTGTGCATATTTTTGTTCTACATTTTCTGATTCATATGTTGCTATCTTATTTTTAACTTCAGTTAATAATCGTTCACAATCATATTGTTCAGTAATAGCTCCATCCATATCAGCCATAACACTTTGTTGCATTTGATTAGTGTTGTTCTTTTCAAATTCTAATGTTTTGATATCTCTAATGGTATCGTCAACTGGCTTTAATTTCTTGACTTCTTCTTCTATATCATCTTGTAAAGAATTTATTTTATTTTTCAACGATTTCTCTTGACTTTGTAATTCTTTTTCCTTAGATTCTAATATGATGAGTTCGTTAGTAATTTGTGCCAACTCTGAATCATAGTCTGCTTTCTTAAAGTCAGTCAACAAAGCATTTACTTCTCTGATATCCTCGTTAGCTTGTATCCATAATTTATCAAATATCTTTAATCCCATAAACTGAGATAACAATTCTTTTCTTTCTTTCTGTGTTTTATTAATAAACACCGTAGAATCGTTTTGACTTGACATAGATGTTAAGATAAAGTCTTCAAAATCTCCAATTACTTTTCTTATATTTAATTGCGTAGTTCTTCTTTGGTCCCCATTAAGACTTGTGGTATCTCCATTTTCATCAACCATCCAAAAGTCAATATTAATTTTGACGTGTCCTGTTCTTAAATTCTTTTTACCTGTCTTTTCTATCCAGTAATTTGTTCCATCAATCTCAAAGTTCAATTTACAATGTAGATTGTTTTTTGCGGTATTGATAATATCGGATGCTCTTGTTGCTCTTGTTGATACATCAAATAAACAAAATGATAACGCATCTAATAATGCTGATTTACCACTTGCGTTTGGTGCAAACAATCCAATGATACCATTTAGTTTAGTAAAGTCAACTACATTGTCTTCTCCGTAACTAAACAAATTACTAAATTCAAACTTCTTTAATTTCCAATTTATATTTCTTTGTATTTGTGATTCTGGTATGACTTGATTTACTTCTTCAAGAATTTTCTTAATCTTAATCATAGTGTCTTCATCAACCATATAATTGTTATTTAGATATTCTTGTATTAATTTGAATTGGTAATCAACACTATTGACATCACCTATATTAATTTTCTTATCACGAATCTTTTCTGTTGATAATCCGTCTACTCTCGTAATAACTGACTCTTGTATATTTGCCATCTTCTGAATCTGAGCCATTAATCTTTTTAATTCTGCTGGTTTGGTATTTGATACTCGTATTCTTATTCTTGGTTTAGCAGGAAACTTAGGTAGTTCTGGCAATTTACCACCATCAATATCAATTGTATAATAACCATATTCATTTGGTATTTCAATGTATTGTGATTTTCTCTTTGGAACATCCCAAAGTAAATAACCTTTACCTACATCTTCTCCGTGATTCTGTTGAACTAATGAACCACAATAAGATATGGTTTCTTCTTTATTTAAATGTTGTCTTTTGTGAATATCTCCAAGTAATCCTAAATCATATCCTTTAAACATATTCATTTTGACTTTAGATGGTAACTTGAATCCTAAATCAGTTTCACTTCTATCTACGGTTCCGTGAAACAATACAATTTTAGTATCATCATTTTTAATATCTTTTGCTTTAATGTAATCAGATTCTTTATCCCAAACATCCCATACTGCTAAGTTGGTATCGGCACATCTATACACACCTGTCTTTTTCAGATAATGTAGATTCGGGTGATTTAAATTTTCTACGATTGGTGTCAATACATCCATACGATTTAGATTATTTAGATTAGCGTCGTGATTACCTGCTATGATAACTAATGGACATATGTCTGCTAAGTTTTTGAACAATCTTGATAATTGGTCTACCAATTCAGGTGACATCTCAGTCTTTGAATGTGCAATATCTCCACCGATATACGAAATGGCATTATCTGGATTCTTTCTTACTTCTTTGTATAGTCCTTCAAATACTTGTTCGTATTCTTTGTGTCGTTGTAAATTTCTGATTTGGATATCACTAATGTGATGTATGTGTTTTAGTTTCCTAAATGGAACCTTTATTTTTGATTCTAACAATCAATCTCCTTGAGTCGTTTATTAACTCTTTGTAATTTCTCTTTTGTAACCATAATGTCGTATGCGAATATTTCTCCGTCTTTGATATATTTAGCAGTATCCTCTATATTGAATTCTTTTACCAATTCTTCAAATACACCGGCGCTAATATGCACCTTGTATAAGTCTTCGTCAATTTGCCAGGTATTGTTTTCCATATAATTTCATTTCCATTAAAGTTTTAAAGTTCATTGGAATAGCGTTATGAATTTCTTCAATCATTTGATGATAACCTAAATCGTTTGGGTCTTTTCCGTTTAACTTAACAAAGTTAACGTTTATACCATTATCGGAAAACCTTTCAACCATTTGTATAGCATCGTCAAAAGCATCACTATCCAAAACAATAAATATAGAGTTAACTCGTTTTTCGATAATTTTATTTGAAAGTTTAGGTAAAATAGTTTTCCCGAACAAAGGGATTGCGTTGGATTTAATGCTCATAGCGTCAAATACTCCCTCTACCAAGATAATCGGTAGTGACCAATTAACATATAGGTCAAATCCGACAACATCTTTTGGAAAAGGTGGGTTCTTATATTTGAAGTTTGAATTGTAGAAATCTCTTCCGACAAAGTAATTTAACTTTCCGTCTGAATCATAACTCGGTATAATAATTCTATTGTTATACATACCTTCTGAACAATATCCTAAATTGTATCTTGCTATATCTTCTGAATCAAATCCTCTTTTTCTTAAAAATCTTATTGCGTGTTCTTTAATGACTGATGTATCAAATGGGTCTGATAATAATTTCATTTCTTTGGGTAATTGTATAACTTCTGATTTCTTATCCCCATCTTTCTGATAATAAGATACATCTCCGAGCATTTGATTTAGCTCTTTAAAATCATTATATCCCGCACCAGCTTTCTTAAATAATTGGTATAAGTTGTGTCCACCTTGATTACTTACCCAACAATGCCATTTACCCGTTTGGATATTGACTTGTAGCTTTGGTTTATGGTGTTGAACAAAAGGACTCCAATACATATATTCATTAGTTTTACTTAATGATTGTCCTTTAGAGTTTAATACTTTATCCAATAATTGAATCAACCCTATATTCATACTTCGGTTAATCCACTTTCACGAGCTCTTCGTTGTTTAGCTTCCAATTCTTCCTGTAATTCTAAGTTCTTAACGGATTGATTAATGGTTTCTACATCTTCTAATGTAGGTATCTTCTCTTCTCTTGGAAAATCTAATGCGGAATCTGGCATTTCTTTTAAACCCGTATAATTAGAAGAACTTCTTATCTTTTCACCTAATCCATCTACCATTTCAATATTTAATCGTTCACAAGTTTTAACTTCTGGAACTTCTCCGAAGTCCCTATCTCCACCCTTACAAAAGGTAAGGCTTGAGAGTTCGTGGAACCTGGCTACCATTTCAAGTGATTTAGACACGCTTGCGTCCTCGTCTACACTTATTAAGACTTCATCCACCATACCTAACGCAAAAACGATTTCTAACCTATCTCTTTCGTCCATAAAGGGTTTACCCTTTTTTAATATAGCTTGTTCGTCATTATTGATGATAACTACTAACTTATCACCTAATTTACTAGCCATTTCTAAATATTCTAAATGACCAACGTGTAATGGGTCAAAATATCCACTCGTTACGATTACTTTCTCTTTTTCATTCATATTACTCATCCAACATCTCCATTAAGTCGTCTAATTGTAAAACTGCATAGGTTTTACTTCTATTTCTCTTAAATATCAGTAAAGGTGTATGTTTACCTGCATTTGTTTCGGTTTGTTCTAAAGAACTCCATATATTTAATTTTTCTTGATTTTTACACTCTACTGAGAATGGAAATAATTTCCTTGCGGCAGGTGATAATAAGATATCTTCACCCGAATCACCCATTGTGATTGAACGAACATCATCTTCTTCTAATTGATTGAATTTTTCCAAGATTAAATCTCGGACGTTATTCTGTAACCTTTTGCCCTTGTTCTTTGCTGAACGACTTTTCATATAGTAATAAGTATATAATAAAACTTCTAAAACTTAATTTATTTTATTTAAAAAAGAAATAATTGATTTTCGGTATTTTGAACCATATATATAATTGTAGGTAGGTATTGATAAAGCAAAAGTTATACCAGTATTAGAAATTACCTTTCCATTTTTTACGATATTCTTGTTGGGCCCAGTTCTCAGCTTTCTTTTCCCACTTATTAGCCAAGTATCTATCCAGACCATCTAACTCAGCCATATTACTTGCTTGAGCATATTTCTTTAAGAACTTAGTTTTTCCGTATTTATCGACTTGAATTGCGTGGTGTATTTCGTGTAGAACCGTAATGATGAAGTCATCAACGTTATCGTAAGACTTATTTAGATTAATTGTATCGGTATCCCAATTATATCCACCTTTATCTGTATGTCCTTTTTGTTTAGAATAATTACCAAACTTTACTTTAGTTTTAGGTAACTTATAATTCTTTACTAATTCATTTGCAACATATAATAAGTCTGTTCTTTCCATTAGTAAGTATATTTCTGTTAATTCTTTCATCTGTTGTTCTCCATATTCCACTTATCTACGGCTTCTTTCATACCAGACATTGGACCCTGATAAATTATATTTGTAGATTTATTCCCTACTGGAATATCTACCAACACCTTTTCTTTATTTGTTAAGTCTTGACTGACTGCCTCTAGCTTTTCTTCTTTCTTTTTACCGAACCAACCCATTATTCATTACCTTTCATCTGTCTAAATAATTCATCTGCTAACTTCTCACCATACTTTTTATCACTTACATAATGAACTCTACCCATTATTCTTGATTCAGAAACTTTCTTTGCTATATCCATATATTCATCTGTATTCTTTGGGTCTTTCTTACTCAATACTAATCCAATTAAACGACCTTGTAATGCGTGGCCACTTGGATAACTTGGTGTTTTAGCAGTATCTAAGTTATGTCGTTTAAAATCTTCTATATTATAATATTCTGCTATTTGAAATGGTCTTGGTCTGTTGTATTTATATTTTAATTTAAAGAGATATTTAGCTGTGTCTTGAATAATCTGTTGTAAGTATTCTTCTTTAACATCAATATTATTTTTTTCTACTACTTCCATAAATACTTTTACTGTATCATCATACTTCTCTACAAATTTATTATCAATAACTCCGTCATTGTATGCAAGTAGATAATGTATTTCCGATTTTGTTTTTTGACTATCATTAGCAGGTGGTTTAATTCCTGATAACGATACCTTTGGTGGAAACAATTTAACTTCCCTTTTCATCTTTTTTAGGTGTCTTGGTTTTATGGTTTTGGAAAAAACCATATTCTTTAAACTCTCGTTTATAAGTTCTTTTAATTTAATCATTCACAATCCTCACATTGACATACTTTTAAATTATCAGGTATGTCGGTTCTTGTTATTTCGTTTCCGTCTTTATCTTTGATTGTTAAATCAGTATTGGCCTTTACCATTATGTCTTCAACTTCCAAATCATCTATATGACAACCACAATCATTACATACTTTTGTAATAGTTCGTGTTCCGTTTGATGCTATATGTAATTTAATCATAATTAACTAATCTTGTTATCAGTTTAATATCGGGATATGTATTTTTTAATTTCTTTACTGCTACTATATTCTTTTTTGAATCATCAAAAAATAATACATCATCATATCCATTTTTTATCTGCTTCTCAATCCAATCTGATTTATCCTTTGGATTAGAACTTGATAATGCAACAACATAAACATCATATCCAATATCTTTAAAAAATTGACGAACTGGCTTGTATGCAGCTCTTGCTGTCAAAATTGTTATTCTTCTATTGCCAGAAGCTTTATAAATATTCTTAAAAACTCTAAACATAGATTTAATCTTTTTGGGTTCGATTACTTTACTAAAATCAGTAAAGTCAAACTCATCACCCGATTTAGCTTTGTATATTGCGTATTCACCAGTAGTTAGTGTTTTCTTTTTCCCTTTATTAATTACGTGTATTCTCGAATTAGACTTAACTAATGTATCATCAAAATCAAATACTCGTAATTTCTTTTCTAACAATAATTTTAACTTAATCATCTCCAATCCCATAGTTTAATTAAATTGTAGGTTATACCAATTCCAATTACTGGTTCTGTCATACCTGTTGTGTTATTGTATGCTATACCCAAAAACGGGCCAATTGTTAATTGGTTTCTTGGTGGTTGTATTTTTTGGATTTCACCCCTACCTCTAATTGTTATACCACCAATATACGTTTCATCAATATACGAAACAAATTCATCTTTATTAATCTTTTCTATCTTTGGTGTTAAATTAATTTCACCAATTGTATTGACATCAACTTTCTTAGTCGTTAGATAATCATCTTTCCACGCAACCAATACTTGCCCTTTGGTTTCATATTGACCGACACGATTAACTTGTTTATCTACAAATTTAAATCTATCATTACCTGATATATTAGAAGACAAAGTTGACTTCATAGACATCACCTCAATCTTATATTCTAAATCTCTTAGTCTTTCTAATAGTAGTGAGTTTTCTTCACCACGAGTTTCGTTGTGTTCTGCGAAATCTAATAATAGTTCTACATTTTGGTCAGATAATAAATTGACTCTATCTTCCAAACTATCTATTAGTTTTTCTTGAACTTGAACTTTTAATCTCAATCCAACAAACTCACGATACAATTGTTTTATATCGTAATGATTAGCAAAATAAACTGATGCCAATAAAGATAACGATGCTATTAATGAAAGTATATCTTTATAATATTTCTTGAACCGCATTACCTATTGCCTCTTTCAAAGCTCCACCGAGTTCACTTCTATCGAAAGGTAATTCTTCGTTTATTTGAAAACCAGTAGCACTAATTTCTTTATCAATAGTTCCTACTCCATTACCACTAACGACTTTACCTGTCTTTTTATTTAATAATTCAACCACAACTCTAATTTCTGTTGTAGTGGTTTGCTTTTTAAATATTCCAAGTATTGTTGTTGATGTTCTTGGTCTTCCAAGATAAACAACTCTTGCTGTTAATTCAAAGTCTGATTCATTTTCTACTAAATCATATCGTGAATCCATTACATTTTCTGTAAGTATATTTGTAATACCCAAGAAAATACGAGTGTCTTCTAAACCCTCAACTTCTGCTTGATTAACAAAGTTGTTAATTGTCAAAGTTGGAATTTCTAGTTTGTCTTGACCAACCATTGTTGGTTCTGGCATTTGTGCATTTACTAATCCAATTAGTAATACGATTAACCATAGTTTCTTCATTTTCTTCTCCTTAAAAATTAGTTCCAAATATTATCGAATAGCTTATATTTCGTTTTCCAATATCATTAACTAACGTATTATATCCTACATAAAACCCAAAATTCATCTTAAAGGTTTCTGTAAAGTTAAAATCTACATTAAATCCTGGATAAATCAATATAGGACTTTCCAGTAATAAATATTTGTTTTCCGTTTTTAATCCCTCATAATAACGAAAAATCGTATAACTTACAAAAGTTTGTAAGTTTAAGGTATTGTTTCTCATTTGTATTGGATATCTATACCCATACATACCATTAATGTTTAAAAAATTCTGTCGTGATATTTGTCCAACTGATGAACTTATCAATCCAACTTGGTTTACATCTTGCTTAATTACTTTTCCGTAATTACCTGTGATTAACCAATCACTACCCTCAAATGTTCTATAATATAATGCTCCTACATTCCAAAAAGCACTTTGTTTCTTTTCTTTGCTCTTACCACTCCTACCATACAACCCTAAGACTTTCTTTAAGTCCAAAGTAATATTCATAGTGTAGTTAAATTCTTTAGTTAGGTCAAAGTTTTCTTCACTATAAACTGAATTTAGTGAAGTAACCGAACCATAACTATAAAAGGTATTAACGATATCTCCACCAATAAAACTTGGTTCCGATGCCGATATATCCTCGTCTTCACTTTCTTCTAATTCTGCCGACAAGCCCAATGTGTTCGCAGATGCTAATGCTTCTTCTGCAATATTGACCGCACAAGGAAATAGTTTTTCAAAATCACTATAAACTTGTTGTGTCCAATTTTGTAATGTTCCGTCTGCTACTTGTTCCCAAGTAAAAAATGCTCTTTGGTTGTAATAAGTTACCCAAAAACCACCTTGTGTTGTTTCAGTTGTATAATTAAGATTAACCGCTTGTTGATTACAAGGGTCTATATAATTATAACCGAAACCTTGTCCATATAAACTACTTACTAATAATAATGTGAGTAACCATTTCATTCATTTTACCAACCTCTTTTTTCCATTCGTCTTAATACATTTGCGACTGCAGTAATTACTGCACCCGTTGTTGCAAATGAAACGGTAGATTGGTCAAATGACATATCAAGATTTTTTAATAGTCCTTCACCTTCTTTTGCTGAAGTTCCTAAACCACTACCTGTAATATACTTACCTGTTTCAACTGAAACAAGACGAACTTGAATACCAACCATTGTGGTATTTTTTAATTTTGCTTTTCTTCTTGATATTTCTTCTTGATTAGATACTGCAAAATCATACAATTCTGCATATACAAAGTATTTAGTTTGTGCAAATTGTCCAACACTATCTAATTCATTGTCAAGTAATCCACTAACACTTCTTTCCCACTCTTTAACCATTTTATTTAATACTTCTTCTTTTTCTTCAACGAAGTAGAATCGTCCTGCTTCTTCCAAGACTTCAATGATTCTTTGAGTTACACCAAATCCAACTCGTTTATCACGAAGTTCTGGATAGGCATTTAGAATATTTTCTGAAATGGAAATCTGAATTAATTGAACTCCTTCAGGTTCTCCATCAAACCACTTGATATCATCAAGAGTTTTTTCTGCTTCATAGGAAGCTATCTTTGATTGAACTTTTGTTTTACCTGATTGAGCTTCAACACTTGATGTTGCACACCCAAATAAAAATAATGTTATTAATAAACTTAATATATGTTTCATTTTTTTATCCTTTAAAAAAGTTTGCGTTAATTTCTACGAACCTTTGCATATCTTCTGGTGCGTCATCTTCATCCCAAATAGCATCTACTGGACATTCTGGTTCACACGCTCCACAATCAATACATTCTTCTGGGTCTATATAAAGTTGTTTCCCAGAAAGGTCTTTCATACCAATAACTTCTGCTCCTAATCCTGTTGGGTCGTCTGGTCCGTGAATACAATCCACTGGACAAACTTCAACACACGCTGTATCACAAGTACCGATACACGGTTCTGTTATGATAAAGGTCATTTTTCTGTTTTGCCAAACCCTAACATCATCAATTGTACCATAAGAATTAATCTTTTAATTAAAGATAAATCATCTCGTTTCAATTCATTTTGTATGTGTTTGAGTTTTGCTTCTTTTGTTTTAAATATTTGCATTAGTTTTTAAACCTTGCTAATGGGTCACCGTGAAACTCTTCAATCATTACCTTAAGATTCTTAATAGAACCTTTAAGTTCTTTAATATCACGATTAAGATTTACGATATCCTTTTCTAATGGTGATAAATCAACATTACCTACGGTATCTAATTTTTCTCTTAGGTAAACGATATCATCATCAAAACTTTGAATTTTGTTAGTGACTATTTCTATATCACTTGCTTCTGCAAATCCTTCAACTACTTCTTCTAATGAATCTATTCTACCTGTAAAAGTATACCAACCTGCTATCAAACCTGATAACACTGTTACTAAACTTACGATATTTGTTATTGATAATCCGAATTTTTTATTCTGAGCATCATCTAACATTTTTTCTGTATCTACTACTTTTTTTGCCATTTTATTTTCCTCTATTTACAATCGCAATTTTCACAATTACAATTTTCACAATCGCAATTTTCGCAATCACAATTTTCACATTTGTATTCTATCATTATCTTCTCCTAAAAATCAAACCCGAATGATAACATCAAGGTTTCGTTATGGAAACTCTCGGTATTGTAAAGATATGCTAATGATATATCCACAACATTAGTATTGATACCACCACCTATTGTGATGTAATCAACATTAAATTCTGGTTCTGAATAATACCCTAATCTTAAATTACCTACTTCTCCTAATAAATATTCACCACCAACTCCAAATGAAGAATAATCTTCAAATAGTTTTATATCTGATAGTAAACTAAAACTACCAAAACTTTGTTTAATACCAATACCTAATGACATTGGTAAACTTGATGATTGGTCTGCAAATTTCGTTTCACCACCTAAGTCTTTTAATACAAGACCTAATGATGTGTTACCGAATACTTTATGAGCACCGATATCAACTCCATAATTCATATCAATATCTATATCATCAATGAAACTATGATTGTAAAGATTAAGTCTTGCACCCAATAACCAATCTCCTAATTCCATAGCATAACTTCCACCAACTCTTAGTGATGATGAATCAAAATCTCCTGTTATGATACCACCAATATCTGCAGCTGTTTGAGTTCCGTAATCAAAGTAAAATACTTCTACCGAAAATCCCATACCACTTGTGTATTGTAGATTTTGATATCCCATATCATCAACAAGATTTGGTAACCACTTTACATATGATGTTTCTTGGTGTGATTCAAGTCCTGCAAATGCTGGATTATGAAATAGGTTTTTAGAATTTGAATCCGCAATACCTGAATTTCCTGCTCCTGCACTATGAACACTTGGGTTCAATGTAAATATACTATTTGCCTGTGCGAATAGTGTTCCTGTTAATAGTAATAAACCTAATAATTTTTTCATTATTTAACTCCTCTGAAATTTCTTTCTTTTCTATGGTGTTTGTTTCGGTTGTCCATATCATCTTTTCCAATAACATATCCCAAACTAAAAATCACAATACTACCAAGTATCATACGATTTTTCTTTGAATGTATTTGGTGTTTATAATTTTTGTTATTAAATTTATTATGATGATGTTTATGTTTATTGACGATTTTTCTATCGTGCATTTTCATTCTCATCATCATTTCTTCAACTTGAACTTGTCTGTGGTTATCTTTTTGTTTCCACATTCTTTCTTGTTGAAGTTGGTCTTTGTGTTTAATCATTTCTATATGTTCTTTTTTAGCTTCATCAGTATCATTGATTGACTGAGCCATTAAAGGAAATAGAAATAATAGTAATAATAATTTTCTCATAATACTCCTTATTTAATTATTGTAAATTTCTTAGACTTTATTTTGTTTTCTGTTTCCATTACAAATAGATAAATACCTGGTTCCAAGTCTTCATATCCACCATATCCACCTTCACCTATTACATCTGGTAAGTCTGAGAAAGTATAAGTGTGCATTCCGTCATTAACGACTTCATCTAATATTACACCGACTTTTTGTCCGTTAGCGTTATAAATACTAATCATTACTTGACCAGTTTGTTCCATAAAGAATTGGAAGTTAATAGATTCGTGTTCACTATTGTTATATGGATTTGGATAAACATAAGTCATTTCATCTTCTGATGGTTGTCCACCACCGAATGCCCAAAACTTATTCCATATTCTAATCTTACCACTTTGTCTATTCATAAGTAAGTCATCACCTGCTGGATTACCAGCGTTAGCTTTTCCTACAAATTGTAAGTCTGCTTCTGTCCACTCTTGGTTATTGTTTTCATTTAGTTTTGAATTAAATACTAATTGTAATCCAACCATTTCTTCTGTAATGTAGTAATCTTGTGGTGCATTGTTCGGTGAGTTATCTAATCCACCAAATGAAATTGTTTTGTATCCCTCGTCATCAATCTCACTTTCATTTAAGTAAGTCATCCACGGCCCTGGCAGTAATCCTGTTTGAGCGTCTATAAATTGTAATTGTTCTTCTTTATATCTAACTTCAAATTCAAATCCTGCTACTTTAGTTGGTAGTCCTGTTATTTCGTCTACACTTGGTGTAATTGTTAATGGAACTACAACTTGGTTACCCATTTGAACTTTAACACTTCCGTCATCTGGTAATGATAAACTCACACCTTCTGTTGAGTTCATACTTCTACTACTTCCATTATAGGTGTTGTTTGTGTTGGTATATGTCCAAGCTGTTGGTGCGTCATCACAACTTGCATTTACACAATTTTGATTCCAAGAACTATCTCCTGAACTTCCGTTCTGAACCGTATGTGTTGACCAACGATAATATGTTGTTCCTGTGTAAGCGTCTTGATATCCATCTGCACCTTGAGATGTTTCTAAAACTTTTGTTCCTGTTAAATTCATATCACCTGTAAAGTGAAGTGCTATTTCAGCTTGTGTATAATCTGGATTTACATCTCCGTCAGTTGAAACATCAGGGTCATCAAAGGTTGATGTTCCTGCTAAAATTACTACTTGTAAAGTATCATTACCTGTTACGACATCATCCATCAAAGCATTTAACCAAACAACTCCCCCAGCGTCTTGTGTTAGTGTTGTTGTTTCTTGTGGTAAGCTGTCATCCCAAAATGCAGTAAATTCTCTTCTTTGTTTTGTATCACCACCTCTAAGTGCTTGGTAATAAGCGAGAGTTTGTGCATTTCCGTTTGCTTTTAAATTATCTATACTTGACCATTGTTGATAAGTGTTTCCATTAATGTGAGTATATGATGTTGAGAATACTCCACTTGTGTATGCCCATAAGAAATAAGCATCATTTAATTGGAACAAGTCATCTCCGTCAACATCACCAATTAAATA
>MDTF01018087.1_pt1 | contig 15315 bp, 16 predicted proteins | sample 811191 | NCBI WGS metagenome assembly MDTF01 (sample SAMN05326649, study PRJNA326480) | marine metagenome | isolation source: seawater | place: Southern Ocean | collected 2011
TGAGTCAGGAAAAGTTATGAAGGGTCCTAAATATTTTAAACCTGATTTAAATAAATTTGTAAATTAGAAGGGGCGTTCTGTTACCCGGTGCCCCAGACCGTGCTTCTATAATCCTTATTTTGCAACAGAGTTACTTTAGCAAATACCATAAGTTTCAACTGAATTATGCTCCTATTACTCCCAGCATTGTTGTGCTAGGGTCTTGGTTTATGAAAGCAAGTACTAGATTATTCAAATCATTAAAGTCACGTTTGTTATCTTTACTATTTGCTGAAAAGTTTTGTAAGGGTAGGGCATTAAGAGAAAAATTTTCTTCAATTGAGAAATTAGCAGCAAAGCATTTTGAATTTAATCCTGAGCACCCTTGCCGTCCTACATTAACAGCAGCTCTTGTAGCAGTAAACCTTAAGCCAGTAACTATAATTGAAACTGGAAGTAGTGCTTGGGGAGCAAACTCAACAATGTTTTTTGATAGTTATGTGAATTCGTTTGGAGGTTCAGTGAATTCTGTAGATATAAGAGCCACCCCTATGATTAAGTTAACTAATAAATGCTCCAACTTAACAACAATGCACTGCAATGATTCGTTGAAATTTTTAAGAAAATTACATTTAAGTTCCAGTAAATTTGAAGCAATAAAAATATTTTACTTTGACTCGATGGATGTTGACTGGTCAGATCCAATACCATCAATGGTTTATGGTCTATCTGAATTTCTTACTGTTCTCCCGTTAGTTAATACTGGTGATATAGTTTTGGTAGATGATACACCAATTAATAAAAAAATACTTAGTCATGTACAAAGTGATGAAAGAGCTGATGCATATTCAAAAAATCAAAAATATGGAATTACTGGAGGCAAAGGAAGTTTGATTAAAGACTATGTAAATTTATATGGTAGTTTTGAGATATTACAACATGACTATCAGCTTTTACTTAAAAAAAAATGAACTTAACAATAAAAAAAAGTTTTAGGCACACACCCTAGCTACATTCAAAAAGAATCCATATTGGGTTTTTGATTTATAAATTTATCAATCCTTTTTTTTATCACTTTGCATTCATTTTTTGAGATGAAGTTTTCTATCAGATAAAATCCATTTTCCTTAATTTGATCAACAATCTTTTTTTTAATCTCTAAATTTCCTTTTAAATTTAAATTTTCTCGTTTCAAATTTTTTTATAATTTGTATCTTAGATACCTATAAAAATTCAAAATTTTTATTTGATTTATTTTCCATTTTTTTTAGCTTGAATTTTTAAATAATCTTCTAATCGCATACCAATTTTCCATCCTAATTTCCTTATTGCTTTTGAACTATCAATATTTCTTATGCTTGGCTTTTTAGGATTTTTTTCAAAAATTTTAATTTTTTTTTTAAGACATTTTTCTGAAATTTTTACAATCTTTTCAAGTGTTATACTTTTATTGCCAGAGAGATTAAATACATTGTAGCCTTTTGATTTTATTGATAATAAAATTCCATTAATCAAATCATCAAGATAAATGAATTTTCTTGATGTTTTTTTTGAGCCAATTAATATCTGATTTTCTTTTTTTATTTTTTCAAAAACTTTTTCAATAAGACTCCAATTTTCTTTTTTTTTTCCACCATAAATAATTCCAAATCTCAATATATTTACATTTTTGAAAATTTTGCTCGCGTTTAAAAATTTTTCAACAATAATTTTACTTTGAGCATAAAGAGAAAAGCTTTCATCTATAATTAGTTTTGAATTTTCATTTAATAAATTTGATCTACTATCTCCATAAACCCATTCAGATGATGCAAAAATAAAGTTTTTAATTGATTTTTTTTTAGCTGCATGTATTAGATTTAAAGTTCCATTAATATTTACATCAATACATAAATTAGGGTTTGCATTGCAGTCTTTATCTTTTGATATTGCCGCAAGATGTATAATGGTGGATTTATTTGGTATATATTTTTGTAAATTTTTATCTCTGATATCTATTTTTTTTGAATTTTTTGTATTTTTTGTATTAATATCTATTCCAAAATATTTAATTTTATTTATCTTACATATTTCAATAAGTCTTTTTCCAATATAGCTCTCTGATCCGGTGATAAACAACATTTAATATTTAGTAAAAATTTTTATATATTACTTCTACTCCTTTATTGGTCCCTGAAAAATAAAAAACTTTTTTAGATTTCAAAACTTTTAATAATTTTTTTTTTTGATTTTCAGAAAAAATTATTAACAGAAATCCACCTGATCCAGCCCCTAAAATTTTACCACCAATTGCTCCATTTTTTAAACATTTTTTATAAAGCTGGTTTATTTTTAAATTACTAATATTTTTTGATAATCTTTTTTTTAATGACCAATTTTTATCTAACATTGTGCCAAATTTTATTAGGTTGAATTTTTCTTTATTTATTAATTTTTTTGAAAAAGTTACTAAATTTAACAATTCTCTATAATACTCAAGTTTATTGGGAATTTCTTTATTTTGTTCATTAAGAATTTTTTTTGACTCCTTAAAATTTCCAACCCAGATAAACATCGAATTTTTGAAAATTTTTTTTGCTATATTACTTCTTAGTTTTTCAACAATTACTTTATCTTTTTTTAAAAATTTGTAGCTTTTAAATCCTCCAAATGTAGCTGCGTATTGATCTTGTTTACCAATAGGGTTTTTAAGCATATTGATCTCTATTTTACAGGCCATTTCAGCTAATTCTTTTGATGTAATCTTTTTATTTTTGTAAACATGTAATGCTTTTAAAAGTCCAACTATTATTGAGCTAGATGAGCCCAATCCAGACATGGATCGAATGTCTGATGAAATTGTAATGTGCATATGTTCTTTGATATTTAAATACTTAAGACAGTTTCTAATCAAATTATTTTTAATATTTTTTAAGCCGCCATTCACATGCTCGGTGATTGAGTAATTCAATCTGTAATTTTCTGTAAATAAATCGTGAGATTTAATTGATGTATAAACATATCTGTTGATTGATGAGCTTAAAACTTGACCATATACCTGGTTATAAAATTTTGGTAAATCTGTTCCACCACCAAAAAAACTTACCCTGAGTGGGGTTTTTGTAAGTATAAAAAATTTTTTATTTTTCATTTTGTTAATATATATCTATATTTTTTTTTTTGTTTATAATTTAACTTTTCATTACCTACATAAATACATTTACACTTTGCATTATAAGACGCTTCTATGTCCCTTATATCATCACCTATATATGTTGTTTTATCTAAAATAAATTTATATTTTTGTGCTGCTTTAAAAAATAAACCAGCGCCAGGTTTTCTGTCAATATTTTTTGACTTAAAATGATGTTTGCTTACAAAAAAATCTATTATATCAATTTTTGATTTTTTTAAAGTTCTTTTAATATTCTTATTTATTAATAATAAATTTTTATTGGAAAGGTCTCCTGTTGAAATCCCTGCTTGATTCGTGATGCATATTACTTTTTTTTTTCTTAGAATTTTTCTGTATTTTTTTATGATATCATTATTGATTTTAAGTTCTTTTATATTTCTTACATAACGATGAAGTTTATTTTTTTTATTTAATACGCCGTCTCTATCCACTAAAATTATATCATCTTTAAAAAAGTTTTTTGTAACTTTATATCTTTTGTTATCTGAAATACTCAAGTAACCACTTTCATTTATAAAATAATTCACTTTTTTTTTGATATTTTGCTTATTTATAAAATCATTAAAGGAAATTTCTTTATTAAAAATTTTTTGTGGTAGTATATTTTTTTTTATTATCATATATCCAATTTCCACAAAATTAGATTTTAATTTTTTTTCAAAAAAATATTTTGTTATTTTTTCATTTTTTTTGTCAATTAGAATATTTCCATATTTTTTTTTGCATATGGTTATTAAGAAAGAAGACCTTAAAGAGTCATATTTTTTTTTTAATTGATGTATATTTAAATCTGAATAATTGTCAGAATATAAAAGTAAAAATTCTTTTTTTATCAATTTTTTTGCATCAATTAGTCTTTTAAGTGTTTGAACTTCAGGTGAATTAAAATGATATTTTATCTTAACTCCAAATTTTGATCCATTTCCAAAATATTTTAAAATCTGTTCCTTTTTATATCCACATAAAAGTAAAAAATTATTGATGCCATTTGACTTACATTGTTTAATTAAATGATAAAGAAATGGTTTTTTGTTAACTAAAGCCATTGGTTTGGGAATTTTATTTGTAATAGGAAGAAGTCTCTTACCATACCCCCCACAAAATATTACAGCTTGGTCAATCATAAATGGCGTATTCTTATTTATTAAATATGACTATTTTGAGATTAAATCCACTAGAGATAGAAGCCATACATGATGAGTCATTTCTACAACATTATATTTCGAGGAATTAACCCACAAATTGACATTTCCAATTTTTGATAAAGAATTATTTTTTTTGAAACCAGTAAACGTTGCAACAAAGATACCATTTTTTTTGGCAAATTTGCAAGCATTAATTAAATTTTTTGATTTTCCGCTACTACTTATTAAAATCACTACATCATTTTTTAGAGCATAAGCTTCTAATGCCTTTTCTGCCCATTTTTCATAACCATAGTCATTTGCGAAGCAAGTTATTAAATTTGCTTCATTAAAGCATATAGCTCTCTTTTTTAATATTTTAGTCAAATCTACCGCAACATGACTTGATATGGATGCAGATCCTCCATTTCCAATTAATATAATCTTATTATTTTTATTTAAAGAGCTTATTTTTTTTCTAACACTTTCAATTTTTTTATGATCGAAGCTTTGAACATTTTTGGAAATATTTTCAAAATATTTATAATAGTTAATTTTTTTAATCATTTTGTTTAATTTATATTTTTATTCACATAATTTAAAGAAAAACTTTAATACATCATTAACTTTAAATTCTTATTTGTCTCAATTTTAATTTTTAATTTATTATTTGGAATATTCGCTTTAAAACATTTTGTATATTTTCTAATTTTATTATTCTTATCTTTGTTAATTTTTTTATAAAAATTCATTATATCTAATACCTTTAAGCCATAACCAGAGCCAACATCATATTCTAAATTTTCTTTGATTTTATTTAAGTGACTTAATATAAATTTTGAAACATCATTTACATGGATAAAATCATTTATCATATTCGGATTTTTTAGTTTGACTAATTTATTTTTTTTAATTGAAGAAATTAAAAATGGGATTAATGAATTTTTTCTTTGTTTTTTTCCAAATACAAAAAATAATTTTAACCATACGAGGTTTTTGTTCTGTTTTTTAATTAATTTTTTAATTTTTAGTTTTGAATTTACGAAAAATTCACTTGTTAGATGATGTTTATTTCTATGTTCAGAGCAACTGCCCGTTACGATAATTTTTTTAATAGACTTAATTTTATATATTTTTTCAAAAAATGATTTTTGCTTTAAAAAATTTATTTGTGAGTTTTTTTTTGAATAATCAGGTATATCTTGCCAAGCCAAGTGAATGATAATTTGAGGTGAGAAAATTTTAATTAAACTAATGGATGATGGTGATAAGTCTAAATCACTTTTTAAATTTTTAATATTTTTGCCAGCTTTATAAAAAATTTTTTTTCTGCTTAAAGTTAGAATTTTATATCTTTTATTTATTGATAGTTTTTTTAACAAATTGGTTCCAATAAAACCTGAAGCACCTGTTATCAAGACATTCATTCCTTTTTAAAATCTTTATAACTTTTATCTTTATTGCTTATTATTTTAGGTTTTATAGGCCACTTAATATTAAAAAATTTGTCATCATATCTAATACCGCCATCATTTTTTTTGTTGAAAAATTCTGACATATAATATTGAATTATTGTATTATCCTCCAGAGTTATAAAAGCATTTGCACATTTTCCAGGTACTAAGGCCGATCTTCTATTTTTTGACGATAATTCAATTTTTTGATGAGATAAAAATGTTTTTGATTTTTTTCTTAGGTCAATTGTAACATTTAAAATACTACCTCGAATACATGTAATAATTTTTGAATCTTTTTTACTTTTTTTTTGGTAATGAAATCCTCTTAAAGTTCCTTTTTTAAAATTTTCCGAAACGTTGCATTGTTTGATTTTAAAAAAAATGTTTTTTTTATTAATTTTTTTTTGACAGTAATTTCTTCTAAATATACCTCTTTTATCTTTGAATAATTCAGGTTCAATCAAATACATATTCATAATTTTAGTTTTTTTTAATTTCATAATGATTTATTCGTAATTTTTCTAGGTAAAGGCAAAATCACTTTTCCAACAAATCTATTTTTTTTTAATTCTTTTAAAATTTCATTTTTAAAATTCCACGCTAAAAGTAAGATTACTTTAAAACTTTTAATTTTTTTTATAAATCTTTTAGAGTTTATAATCTTTATTTTCGTGCCAGGTGTATAAAGGTTATTCTTTAATGGATTATTATCTACAATAAACTCTACTTGATCTTCTCCTAGGCCTGCAAAATTTAAAATAGTAGAGCTCCTAGCTGACGCTCCGTAAGCAACAATTTTTCCATATTTCAAATTCATTTTTTCAACTTCTTTTCTAAATTGATTTGAATGGTTCTGAACTTTTTTGGAGAATTTTTTCCATTTATTAAGAGTGTTAATTTTATTGTCAATTTCTTCTTTTTCTAGTTCAAAAAGTCTTTTTGTCTTTTTTTTATTTTCTTTACTAAAAATCAATACTAATGCACCTCCGCTTATAGGGCTTTTAAATCCATCAAATAAGTTAAACTTGTGCTTTTTAAATAGATTTTTTAATGATTTTATACTGTAGTAAAAAATATGCTCATGATAAATTGAGTCGTACTGTAAGTCATCTAATATCTTTTTTGCATAGTGAAACTCCACGGCAAAAATACCATTTTCAGAAATCAAATTTGATGTAGCATTAATAAGTTCATGTATATTTTTTACATGAGCAATTACATTTCTTGCAAATATAATGTCACCTTCTCTGTAAGTATTTTTTACAATATTTGAAGTTTTTAAATCAAAAAATGAATTTATTGTTGGTATTTTTTTTTTATTAGCAATTTTAGAAATATTTTTAGCCGGATCTATACCGACTATCTCATAACCTTTTTCTTTGAATGGTATTAAAAAAGTTCCGTCATTGCTGGCAATTTCTACTATCAGTGGGTTTTTTTTATTTTTTAAGCTTATTATTTCTTTATAAAACTTTAAACTAAATTTTTTTGCAGTACTTGATGTTGAGGTTGTCCAAAAATATTTTCTAAATAGAATATTTGGGTCAACTGTTTCAGAGAGCTGTACTGCCTTACAATTATTGCAGAAGAAAATTATTAATGGAAATTTTTTCAGTTTAGTATTCTTATTTTTTACTAAATTGTTTGCTAGGGGTTGAATGCCTAAATCTAAAATTTTTTCTATTTTTTTACTAAAACACAATCTACATTTATTTTCTTTTGTGGAAAATTTAAATTTCATTACTTTAATTACTAGATGAATCTAACCTACTTCTCCAATAATTTAATGTGTCTAAAAGAATCTTATCAAAGTCAATTTCAGGTTGCCATTTTGTTTCTTTTTCAAAATCGGTTTTTTTTGTAATCAGAAATGGAACATTAGTTGGCCTAACAAATGGTTTGTGTGTTTTGTGTTTTAGATTTTTAACATTAGACATTTTTTTTAATTTTTCTAATGCTTGTCTAAAAGTGTAAATACTTTTTTTACTTTCATTTCCTACTAAATATAATTTTCCAACTTCACATTTTTCTGTAGCAACCCAATATGCTTTTACAACATCTAATATATGAGTAAAATTTCTTTTATCATCTAGGTGTCCTACAAGTATAGGTCCTTTAGATAAACCTTTTTCAATTCTCACTATTTGATATGCGTAGGAGGATAAACCAAACACATTCTCTCTTCTTGGACCTTCGTGATTAAATGTTCTCAACCTTATAACTTTTAATCCGAAAGATTTATAATATACATAACTTATGTAATCTTGAGCTACTTTAGTTACGGCATATGGGTTAACAGGATTTATAAGGGTTTTTTCTGTAATTGGCATATCCTCTGAACTTAAAAAACCATACTCTTCACCTGAGCCTGGTATTAAGATTTTAGCCTTACTGCCTATTTTTTTCATAGCTTCTAAGATATTTAAAGTTCCATTATAATTAACACTCATATATCTGTGTGGATGATCCCAAGAGGGACTGACAAAACTTTCTGCTGCAAAATGAAATATTCTATCTGGCTTTACTTTTCTAATAAGCTTTTCAACTGATATAGGGTCAGTAATATCACAATCTATCCAATTAATTTTTTCATAGATATGGCTAATTTTATCTAATCTAGATAAATGATAGCGCTTAGTCCCATAAATTTTAAAATTTTTTTTATTGTTAAGAATATAGTCAGCCATATGGCTGCCGACAAAACCCGTAATTCCAGTAATTAAAATTTTTTTCATTTTTATGTATTAATCTTTTTATATCTATAGAGTATAAAAAAAAAAAACCTAGAAAAAAATATGCAAAAAAATCTAACTTTGATTATGCCAACTTATAATAATAACCATTTTACTCTCAGGTTTTTAAAATACTACAACCAATTTTCGTATGACTACAATTTAATAATTGCAGATGGAGGTGAAAAAAAAATTGATAAAAAAATAATCTTAGAATTAAATAAGAATAAAAATATTAAATATTTAAACTTATCAAAAAAACCAAACAGTAAAGATATTTTTAAAAGATTCTCGTATATTTTAAAATTTATTAAAACACCTTACATAAAAGTTATGGCTAATGATGATTTTTTTATAAATCACACGATTTTGAAGTGTATAAATTTTTTAAAAAAAAATGGAAAATACGATATCGCAGGAGGATATTTAATAGATTTTAAGCTAAAAAATAATATCCTTGGAAAAATTTATTCTTTAGTTCCAATTTATAAAATAAAAAGTAATGACTCAGAAAGTATCAAACAAAGAATAAATCAGTTTACACAAGCAATGCATGATACATCAATATTTGTGTGCAGAACTGAAATGTTTAAAAATACTATAAAAAACTCATCAAAAATATTTAATAATGATAGAGAATTTCGTGAAATATATGTTGATATATTAAATATCTCACATGGTAAAATGAAAATGTTTAATGACCCAATTGCTTTACATCAAATTCATAATACAAATGATGGAGCAAAAAGAACTGGTATAATAGATACATTATCAGATAAAAATTTTTTAAAAAAATTAATTATATTAGATACACAATTAAATAAGATTCTTAAGATAAAAGAAAAAATTAATTTTTCTCAAACTCTGTTTGAAAATTTTTTTTCCTCTGAAATTATTAAACATAAAAAAAAGTACTATTATGGGATTAAAGATATTTTACAATTGAGCAATAATTTAATTAAGCTTAAATTAAGAAAGCATTATTTGGACAACTATGTTGCTTTTTTAAGAGGTATCAGAAATAATGCTGTAAAAAAAGAAATAGGATCAATTCAAAATTTTTTATTAGGTACAAAATAGCTTTAGAATAAAATAATAAATTGTTATATTAATCGTACACAAATATTTATTTATGAATTATTTATTACTCGGGGCAAGTGGAGGAATTGGAAAATCTATATTAAACAAAATATATAACTTAAAAGATAACTTTATTCTAACTTACAATTCAAGAAAGCCAGACATAAATAAAAAAAATGTTTTTATGTTAAAAGTTGATTTTAATAAAACTGAAAAAGTTGAAATTGAAATATCAAAAATTATAAAAAAATTTAAAAAAATTGATATACTTATTAATAATATTGGAAATTCAAATCCCTACAAGAGTGCGCTAAAAATTAAAATGAAAGAAATTCAACAGTCAATGAGAATTAATTTTTATTCACCTCTGTCTATCATTCTGCAAACAATAAATAAAAGTTTAAAAATTAAAAAAAAATTAAATATTATTCACTTAAGTACAAATACAATTAAATTTTATGGATCTGATAATAATTTACCTTACCTTGTATCAAAAAAAGCACTTGAAACATCTTTATTAAATCTATCTAAAACCTACTCAAAAAAATTAATTAAGATAAATATTATAAGACCAGGACTAATAGATAGTAATAAAAAGATTAATCTAAAAAATTATTCAAAAAAAAATTTTTTAAAGAGAGCAAAACTAATTCCAGCTGGCAAACCTGGTGAGCCAGATGATATATCAAATCTTGTTAGTTTTTTAATTTCAGATAAAAGTAAATTTATCTTTGGACAAATTTTTGCAGTGTCTGGTGGAGAATGAATTTGCATAAAAAAGTCATAATGTTAATATACATTGATTAAATAAATAACTTTTATATAAAGATAAACTAACATGAATTTTAAAGAGTTTGATTACGAATTTGATTTGAATGGTTATATAATTTTAAAAAATATTATTAATAAAAAAAGAATTAATAAAATTAATAAAATACTTCAATCTTTAGAGAGTAAAAAACCAGCCGACCTTCCTCCAAATATATTTTTTGGGAAAAAAAAAAACCAATCCGAAGCTTATATATCTAATATTCTTGAGGCAGATAAAGAATTTGAAAAATTAGCAGCAATTCCCAAGATACTTAAAATAATGGCTCATTTAACATCTAATTTTTTTAGACTAAATCATACAGTTGCAATGACTAAGTTTAAAAAAAATACTTATACTGATCTGCACATGGGTAATTTACCACTTCATCCAAAAATATTTTACTTTGTTAAAGATGCAAAAATATTTTCAAATCTTACTAAAGTCCTTTTTCCTATATGTAATAACACAGAAAAAGATGGTGGGTTTGCAGTCATACCTGGATCACATAAATCAAATTTTAAAAGGCCATATAATAATAACCCCAAAAATAATAAGCTTCTTAATTTCGTTGATGCTAAACCTGGAGACGCAGTAATATTTACTGAAGCATTGGCTCACGGTAGTATGACTAATAAAACAAACAATATTAGAAGGATAATAACTTATTGCTATTCTGTTGGTTATATGCCCGATTGGACAAAACTAAACCTTAACCACTCAAAAGAATATTTCAATAAGGCCCCTAATAAAATTAAAAAGCTGATAAAAATATATAAAGGATAAATGTATAAAATATTTCGAAACTTTTTATTAAGAGATGATAGAGGTTTCCTGCAAAAAAATTTACTATTAAATATTCAAAAAAAAACTGGCTTTAAAATAGTAGAGTCTTTTTTCTCATATTGCTCTAAACCAAATGTTGTCAGAGGTATTTATATGCAGACTGGGAAAGGTATTGAGGCAAAACTTCTAACTTTAATAGAGGGTGAATTAACTTGGATAATAGTTGACATGAGAAAAAGTAGTAAAAATTTTTTAAAGAATTATAGGATTAAATTAAAAAAATTTGAAACAGTATATATTCCAGAAGGTTATGCACATGGATCAATTTCACAGAGTAAGTCTTTAGTACATATATTTGCAAATAAAAAATATAACAATAAAAACTCTATTAATGTAAACTGGAAAGACACTTATTTAAATATAAAATGGCCCATAAAAAAAAATATAAAAATTACAATTAGTAAATCTCATAACAATTATAAGTTTTTAAAAGAAATTAAATATTTTAAGAACATTAAACTTAAGATAAAAAAAACCTAATTAACTCTTATGGCAAAATACGTAAATATCAATCAGTTGAGGAAAAAATACATAGGCATTCAAGGTAGTTTTAAAAATAAAAAAAAATCAATAAATTTTATAAATTCACTTTTAGAGAATAAACATACTTATCTTTTTGATTGGCTTGGAATACCTGTAATCCAGTTTCCTAACGATATGGTTGTCCTGCAAGAATTAATATATAAGATTAAACCAAAATATATTATTGAATGTGGTGTCGCGCATGGGGGCATGCTAGTATTTTATGCATCTATTCTAAAACTACTTAATATAATTAATCATAAAGTTATCGGTATTGATGTAAAAATTAGATCAGTGAATAAAAAAAAAATTGTTAGCTCTGGTTTTTATAAAAATATTGATCTATTTGAGACAAGCTCAACAAATGAAAAAATAATTCAGAGATTAAAAAAAAAATATCAATTTAAAAAAAATGTCAGAAAGTTAATAATTCTTGACTCTAATCACACTAAAGATCATGTATTAAATGAATTAAATTTATACTCAAAAATTTTGCATAAAGGTGATTACATAATTGTTATGGACACAATAATTGAATTCATAAATCAAAAATTCAATAAAGGAAAACAGTTTAGAAAGTCCAATAGCCCTTATAACGCTGTAAATTTATTCCTTAAAAAAAATAAAGATTTTGTCATTGAAAGTTATTACGAAAACAAATCTTTTTTAACAAATATAAGAAATGGTTTTTTAAAGAAAATTAAATAAAAGATGCGTGTCTCTAAATACATTATTGATTTTTTTAAAAATAAAGGAATTAAAAATTTTTATGTTTTTCAAGGTGGGGTGATAATGAACTTAATTAACGAAATTGGCTCTGACAAATCATTGAAATATATAAGTCCATATCACGAACAAAGTTTATCTATGCAAGTAGATACCGCTGCTAGAATAGATGGTTATGGCGTTGGATTAGTTACTAGCGGACCAGGTGCTACAAATATTTTAACTGGTGTTTGTTCTGCTTATTATGATTCTACCCCTTGCTTTTTTATCACAGGCCAAGTTGGTCAAATACATTTAAAAAAAAACAAAAGTTATAGACAGTATGGTTTTCAAGAGACTGATGTTGAAAGTATTTTTAAAAGTGTAACTAAATATTGTAAACAAATAAATAAACCAGAAGAAATTAAATATGAATTAGAGAAAGCTTATTTTCTATCTAAAGACAAAAGACCTGGGCCAGTTTTGCTTGATATTCCTTTCAATATTCAGAGGGCTGAAATTAACCAAAATGCACTAAAAAGATTTATACACCCTCCAAAAAGACCTTTAATATCAGAAATTAAAAAAGTTAAATTTTTAAATAATGAACTTAAGAATTTTAAGAAACCACTATTCCTAATTGGTGGGGGAATTAAAAATCAAAATCAATCTTCTAAATTTCTTAACATAATCAAGAAAGCTAAAATTCCATTTGTAACAACATGGATGTCACAAGATGTAGCTAAATATAATAATTCTTTATACTTAGGTTCAATTGGAAAAAATGGACATAGATCAGCAAATTTTGCTTGCAATGAAGCAGATTTAATTATTTCTCTGGGTCAAAGATTTGCAGTCAAAAATATTTTTGGGAAATTTGCGAATAAAGCAAAAATTTTTTCTATAGATATAGATAAACAAGAACTTAATACTCCCATTAGAAAAATTAGTTTAAAAATCAATTTAGATATCAAAACATTTTTTGACTTTTTAAACTTTACAAGTCTAAACAAAATTAAAAATAAAGAATGGAGTAATAGAACATCATCTTTAAAAAAAAATTATTTTGATTTCTCAATTTCATCTAAAAAATCTATTGCTAATAAAAAAAGCATTAATCCTTTTTCTTTTTTTAAGATAATTTCAGAAATAGTATCAAAAAATTCTATACTTCATGTAGATATAGGTGCCCATCAAACATGGTTTTTTCAATCATTTTTACAAACTGGTCAAAAAATTATAAGTCATTGTGGACATGGAGCCATGGGCCATGCTGTAAGTGCATCTATTGCATCATGTTATTCAAAATTAAAAAGCAAACAAAATATAGTTTTTATTGGAGATGGGGGTCTAATGATGAATATTCAAGAATTAAACTATATTTCATCAAAAAAACTTCCAATAAAAATAGTGGTAATGAATAATAAAAGTTTAGGAAATACTTTTTTAGGCACAATGAAAGCATTTAACAAAACATTTGCTAACGACGAAGAAACTGGTTTTATGGCACCGAATATTAAAAAATTATCACTAGGATTTAATATAAAGTACTTTAAAATTACAGAGGAAAAATTTATCAAAAAAGAATTTAAAAAGTTCAGAAATTTTAAGGGACCTGCAATATTAGATGTAAAAATATCAAAATTTCAGCCAGTGGCTGAATTACATGAAATTAAATCAAAAAAGAAACAGCTAATTATATAATGTTTTTATAAAAGCATTATGATAAAATTACGAGTCAGCTACGAGTAAAAGCAATCTAAACCTTAATCAGCATTAATAATAAAGAGAAGTAGATGAGTGTGAAGGGGCGTTCTGTTGCCCGTCAGAAGTAAGATTATTAACATATTTACTTACTAAATGGGATTTCTTCGTTGAAAACTTCGTTGAGAGATACATCTATTTTGTCTTCACTATGTCTTTTGACTTCGTTGAACTTGTTGAAAAGAATAACTTCTTTTTCATTTCAGCTTAACATAGCACATCCAATTATATGTATTACTTTCATTATAGATATCTTTATATTTTTCAATATTAGCAGTAGTCAAATCAAGTAGCGCTTCTTTTGTAGGGTAGTTTTCATCTGTCCACAGATCTCCCCACCTTGTTAATTTATTTTTAAATACAGGTGGGAATTCAAAGTAAGTATCAATAATTTTTTCTAAATTATTAAAATGGTTTTTTGTTTCTAAGACATCTTGTATTGATAAATCGTATTTTTGAATTTCTCTTTTGTAATTTTTTATTTTTTTTTTGAAAAAAGTATGCTTTGAAAGAATAATTAATGATTTTAACAATTTTTTTAAACTACTAGGTCTTACATCATTTAAACCACTACCAGAATAAATTTTTTTAAATGAATAAATATCTCCTTGTATAACCGGATAATTGTCTTCTCCAATTATGTGTTTAAACCCAAAAAAAAAAGAGTATACTAATCTTTCATAAAAATTTTGATGATCATCAAAAAAAACTAATGAATTTTTTGGTAAATTATTAAAATCTTGGTTTATAAAATCAAGATTTGAATATTCAATTAAACTAGATTTTGAAATATACTCTCTTTGTTCCAAACTTGTATCAATACTTAGTACTTTGGTTTTAGGTAAAGTATTTTCTATTAACCAAGTTGATTGACCTTTAAAAATTCCAGATTCAACAACGAATTCTGGTTTTAATGTTTTCAATAGAAAATAAAACCCTAACATATGTGGAAATTTCATTCCTCCACTATTATTTTTTATTGGTCTTTCTTTGTACAGTTGAATAAATTCATCTAAATGTTTTAATATATTGTCTTTATTAAAGTTATCTGGAGTATTTTTTTCATATATTTTCATAATTTAATCTTTTAAAATTAAGGGGCGTTCTGTTACCCGGTGCCCCA
>MDTF01001501.1_pt1 | contig 15313 bp, 10 predicted proteins | sample 811191 | NCBI WGS metagenome assembly MDTF01 (sample SAMN05326649, study PRJNA326480) | marine metagenome | isolation source: seawater | place: Southern Ocean | collected 2011
CAAACACTTCTCGATTAATTCACTCAAACGTTCTAGTACAGTAGAACGCAATTTGTGCTCTTCGTCGCTCATTTTGACAAGAGGTTTGTCAGAGACAGTGGTGCCCCATTTCTCCATTAGTTTATCGCATTTTATATATATCTCACAGTAATGCTTATATTTTTCGTCAGATGACCACGTCGAAGCTTCTATGAGTTCATATTTACGATACAAACACTTCTCGATTAATTCACTCAAACGTTCTAGTACAGTAGAACGCAATTTGTGCTCTTCTTCGCTCATTTTGACACCGCCCCAATCCATTAGTTTATCGCATTTTATATATATCTCACGGTAATGTTTATATTTTTCGTCAGATGACCACGTCGAAGTTTTTGTGAGTTTGTAAGTGGCATGCAATTCATGGGCCTCATTGACGAAACTTTCGACAGACATTTATGTAATGTTCATATGCTTAAATACAAAAATATTTTGGACAAGTCGTGCCAACAATCGTAAAACCGACGTTAACGCCTGTTATATAATTTTGTTAGCCAAATAAAGCGAATAAGCCAACTGTCGCAACTCTCGAGGTGTGACAACACCGTGAATTGTCCCTACGCCTTTAACCACCGTTCCTGTTACATGGCCGCTGGTTGGTCCTACCAAACTCCGGTATTTAATTTAGTCCTAAGACTTTTAGACCTACTCATTTCTTTCTTTCGTGTGGTATGCCACTCTGATACGCAATACATGAAAAAATCGGCTATCGATGTGAAGAATATCCCGTCATTAGTCGCAATCTCACCATACCGGTCAGCGACTCCGCTACCTATTAAGATACCATTGGTATATGCCTGAATTGTATCTCTATTCATTCAATAATGTCTAATATGCTATATATACTTGGATTTCGGTATACTTGGATTTTGGTTAAAAAAAAAGTGGGGAGTAATCAGTGGTGACACGAATTGAACAGAGTGCTCAAATTTTGAGCACACTCATGAATTCAAAATTTAAATCATATAAGAAGTCCTAACGTTCAAAGATTTTCCCACTTAGTTCAAAGATTTTCCCACTTAATTAGAGAATAATGAAATGTGATTATAAAAGCAAATATAATTAATGAACATGTTTTTTGTCCGCCAACAGAGTAATCAATGTGGGCTGCACGCTATACAGAATCTATTCAAGTCTGCAGCTGTTACACATGATGATTTACATCAAGCGTGTCAAACTATTCACAAAACGACGGGAGACGCGGTTCGAAATCACGAATCGTTCGGTGGTGACTGGTCGGTGGAAGCGGTCACGCAAGCGATGCATAATCGTGGTTATACGGTAGAACGCGCGGTGAAATCTAAGCGTTCGGAACGCATTTGGGCCATTGATGATATGGAGACTCTTGTGTCAGACCCGTTGTTTCGTGGATTCTTGATTCATCAACCTATCAATCACCATTTTACGTGTATTCGGCCCGAAAAGGTTAACGACGACATTCATTTGTATTATGTGGATTCACAAGCGTCGGGGCCGATACGTATTTCGTCGCGGCTCGCCATGCGGCGTTGCATGGCGGCGGCATATGCTTGGGAACCCTTTGTTGTTAAAGGGCCTGAAATGGATTATGTGGCACCTGTGGAAACGTTATTATGGTTGTCTGAAGCACCCCGGCGATTCAAACCGTCTGCGGAATTTTTGCAAGAGTGGGAGAACCTTGCATCATCCAAATCAGGAACGCAATAAACAAAAGCCTGACATACCACTCCGTCGTTTGGGGCCGCTGTTCTTGGCGACAGACCGGGCATGTAGGATACCGTCGTTGATAATAATCAAGTTGTTTGGCTTCCCATTTATCCCAGCACACAACACAAAATTCATGACCACATTGCAATTCTGTAAATTTTTGGCGGCGTTTGTAACATATGGTACATTCTTTCATTTTGTATATAATTTAAACTTAAATAGTTATTTACGTAATTTCTACCATTGTATCTTTGCAACCGTAGGCGATGCCTCTGGAGCGTCTCTTGAGTTTGTCAACTTTTGCGTACATGACGTCGAAGGGAACGTTCTTGAGTCTGAAATTTTCGAAGCATTCGAGACACAAATTCCAATAATCCTGGTCAAAATGAATGGTCCACATGCGTGTCGCGAGAGGTGTCCATACGACGAACAGTGTTTTTGAAGCATTTTGTCCGACCATCTCTTGGTGAATTTGTGTCATATAATAATAGGCAGGTACATCCCACCTTTTTTGTAGATATTCTCTCATTTGTTCGTCCGTTTGCTTCTGACCTGTTTTACTAAAACTTCCGGGGCATTTTATTTCTATATTGTAATGGTCTTGATGAGAACCGTCCGCGTTGAGGAGTATGAGGGCACCATCCGGAGATACGGCGTAGATATCATTGATATTAATTTGTGGACATTCGAAAAAGTGTCCATTGGAAAAGTGTTCGAGGATAACGGCGGCGGCGGTATCCTCGTGTTTGGAGCCCCATGCCATTCTATCTAGCGAAAGTTGGTCAAAGTCTTCCTTTTTGTCGGCAAACCATTTGCCTAGGATTTCGTCCCAGTCGCTTTCTTGTTTAAAATCAAAGTATAGACTGCTGGGTTTGCTTCCGGTGATGCGGCCTTTACGACCGTCGAGCCATTCTTGTGTTCCTTGTTCGGGCATGTGTAGACCTTGGTCAGCGATAGAGTGAAATCTCGGGTTTTCAAAAATGTTGCTCATTTTATTATTTAAATACACTGGTTCTATTTTATAAATAGAAATGCACTCCTCTTATTCTCTACATGCTCTGATTCCGTCTGACAATAAGCCGGAACCCCGTCGGCGTAAACGTAAAATTTTACCGGTGATGCAGCACTATAGTTCTTTAAAATATCGTTGTTATCATTGTTCAGCGGACGTTTATTTTTTACCAGGGCACGAGTTGGTATGTTCAAAATGTGCATCGCGTACCGTTGCTAAAATAAATGAAAACCCTGAAAAACGAATAATCTCAGCGAGATGAATCTTCGTCTAGTTTTTGTTTTATTTTCGTGAAAAAATCTTTGCTTTTGGTGGCTAACAATTGAATTTCGTCCAACGTGGGCGGTTTTATACGTTCGTTTATTGGTGACGGCACAATTCTCGCGGCCGTCCATCCGACAACAGTACCTACTATAAACGGTAACATTTACAATAAACAGATTCAATTAAATACTCTTAAATTTCTTCTGATATCCACTCGAATCCTAATTTTGCACGGTTGTTTTGTGTAGCAGAACATTCCACAACTTGCCATTGAAGCCACGTCACCGCTTTCAAGTCGAGGGCCTGAATCATTTCTTCTTTGCCGAGTGCCCTGGGCAAGTCTTGCTTATTGGCCAATATGAGAAAGGGTTTGCCGGTCAAATCTTTGTGCGACATGAGCGTATGTAGCTCTGTTTTGGCTACACCAATTCTGTCGATGTCAGACGAATCGATGACAAAGACAACGCCATCCGATTGGCCGAAATAATGTGGCCAGAGCGCGCGCAATCTTTCTTGTCCACCCAAATCCCACATCTTTATTGATAAATTGCCGACAGTAACTTCCTCGATATTAAATCCAATAGTAGGAACTGTGTACTCAATGGTCTCGCCCAAATGTAAAGCGTATAACACGGCCGTTTTGCCGGCATTATCGAGGCCCAAAATAAGAATTGACGAATCCCGATGGAAAGATTGCCATAGCTTATCAAGATGGCTAAATATGCTGCCCATTGTTTTTTCTAAAACGTTCATATATACTCGACATTTTGTAAAAAGTGTTTTGTCATTTTCTCACTACCAAAACACAGTATATAAGAACGTTATCGAAAAATATCAAAATGTCAGTTGGAACCGCTTCCGCAAATCATGCATTACAGCCATTTTTTGGCTCTATTCAACCACAGTATCAGAAAATGTTAGCCGAAGACAGATTCGCACATGAGACCTTCAATTTGCCAAAAGCATACGAAGGCAAAAATAAACACCTCGAATCAGTGCTCGACTATCTTATCACAGAAGAAGACGCTTGGTACACGGCGGCCGTCCTCCCATGGGTGTTGACAGAAGACCTCTCAGTCAAGTGGGATATCTTCCGCTTTAACAAGACACTCATGGATTTGGAACCTCACCAGGGTGTACCACGTTATGTTACAGCCGAACGCGAATCCCGTAGCGACCGTTTGGTGCGCAGAGGCCTCGCTTTTATCATAGAGCACGGTTTCTATAAGACCGACCAAGGTCGCCAGCATTACCTGATGAACCTCAGACAAATTGTCGATTCCGTGAACGAGACGGCCTACCACGGTGTTATTCACGCGCTTCTGAGCAGCAAGAATCATTACAAAGAATGGGAACGTCAGCACGGGGCTACCGTCACTCGTCATGGTCAACTCTTGCGCCAGCAGCGGCGCAGATGGGCCGTTGTCCAGAAACAGGAACGCGGTCTCTACTTGTTGGATGCAGAGCTCAAGGATCAGATGAAGTACGAGGGTGTCAAACCCAACGTCTGGATTCTTCCCAGTAAAATGTCCATTTACGTCACTATGGTGCCTTCGGCCGAGGTCGAATTCTACCGCAAGGGTTCTGGCGCCGCTGCCAACCTCGAGAAGGGTCCAGACAACCTGTTGACCTTCCGTGGCAGTAAGGTGTTCGAGACCCGTCCATTCGACATCGATTTCATTGGCGAACCCCGTGATTTGTTGGTGCGTCAGCGACAGATTGGCGAGTATTTCGTCTTCCCCACGCTAGCCGAAGTCGGCGGCAAAGACGGAAAGCGTGACATTTACATCTACTCGATGGATTCGGATAGATTCGAAAAAATGGACTACAAAATTCTAAAGGAACAGGCCAAAAACAATTACGAGGCGGCCTTTGATGGGAATGCCCCCGATGAGGGGACAGTGCTCTTGCTACGTCCTTTCCAGACGTACAACATGGCTTCGGGCGTGCTCATGAAGGGCGGCCTCGATACCGGGTTCACGGCACACGGTCATCACGATTTCATGTTAACAGATGACGTCATTCACAAAGTCCATATTGGTCACTACACTTTCTACCACAAGTCCATTGTGAAACAATCAAAGAACATTATGCTTGCCGAGGACATCTTTGCACATTCGTACGTGTCTGGCGAAGGCACTGGCATCTTCCCACCAGAAGGTAGCGGGCGCGACGGCAAATTCTCCCAACAGTTGTCACGCGATACGTTCACGCATGACATCATTCCAATTTGGCTGGTAGCATCCAAGGACGGCACAATCGAAAGACCTCAAAATCCTTTGGACATTACTGGACACTATAACAATAACACACTCGACGCTAACAACAGCACAGTTGATGACGATAAACCTCACTACACCGGTGCGATCGAATACGCGAAGACACTCGGCTTCAACCGTCTCCAGAACTACGACCAAGACGAACAGTTCTTGTCGCCAATGCGTCACTTGAACACGGTGTGCTTCCAAGGACATCAGCTCTCATGGGACTCTGAGAAGAAATCTTTCGGCAGAGTAACTACAAATACCGGGCATTGGGGCCCAAATGTGTATCCAGGGTGTCGTGCAGTGCGCAACGGTGAGAACGCGTTCTTGAAAGACATGGAATATGAGAAATTGGCAGTCGGTGCCAGTCGCAACTAGATAGCGCATCGACGCCATCTCCAATAAATAATTCCTATAAATATTTTAAATAAACGCATATTTTAAATTAAATAATTCCTTGTCACTATTAATAATTCCTTGTCACTATTAATAATTCCTTGTCACGTAGGATGCCTAAACGCCAACGCACCGCACCGCACGAATGGTCGTACGCAGCACAAGCATGGAATGCATCCACACTTGCAACACAAGTCACAGAACTGACGAACCAGAACGAAGAACTCGCTGGTGGGCTCGAAACGTGCGTGCAACAATTGAATGACTACAAAAAGCTTTATGAAGAAGAAAAAGAAAAACATAAACAATATCAAGTTGCTTATAAACATATTCTCACGGAAGCAAAAGAGGCCGCCGAAAGAACTTTAAAGATTCACCAGAATGTAGTAGACAACCTCCAGAATCTTTCATACGTCCAAACGGCGACCAATCAACAACAAATCGCAAGTCTTAACGAAGAAATTTCTAAGACGTGTAAAGAAAATGAAGAAAAAATTGCTGTCTTGTCAGTCGAAAAACAAGAACTTCAGCGCCAAAACGCTGAAGAACGAGGCCGTTCAAAGTCTTGGCGTGTTCGCTACGAAAAACTGGTTCATGACGGAGCCGCAGCACTCGCCTCAAAGACGGTGGCAGAATACGGTGTGACCCCGTGCGAAGTCTCTTTGTTCAAAAATTTTGCACAAAAACAAGCTGCCGCCGCAAAAGCCACTAAATTGGCACAAGAAGCCGCCATAGAAGCTACTCAAATGGGGTTCAAAACACTAGAAGATGCATAAAACATATAACACTATAATAAAAAACAGTTATCTCTAAGTTCGTAGTTTACCAAACATATTTGTCCGAGCGCCACCTCTATCCTCTGGACGTGCGGTCCTAAATTCGGCTTTTAGGCCAAAAGTTTGCTTTCTCCAATTACTACGGCCTGTTTTGAAAGAGCGCAAATAGTTGGCGAGAAAACTTGAATCCACAATAAAATATAATTGGTGTATTAGTGCTATGTAGTATTGTTTTAACGTGTTATATGTTTTCAACGTTTGACATTCAGACCTTTGCACAGCGCGAGATTCAACCGTATCAAGGAAGAAGTTTGTCGACGACAGATTTGGCCAAAATATTGAGCCGTGTTCCCAAGAGATATCGCGAACAAGTGGTGGAACGTTTGTTAGAATTACACACAGATAAGCCGGTCAGTGGCCGTGACGTCCTGTGCGGTGGCTGCTGGCAGCCAAATCGCGAAGTGCGAAGTAAGGTCTAAAACTCACTGAAAAGTTCGTCCTTGCTGTAGGCATGTTCCCATCTCCCGCGCATATACGGATTTGTGGTTTTCGAGGACAAATCCGCCGGCGATACGACTGTCCAATTCGTATCTTGTTTGAGGACGCCAACTTCTCTGAGTGCATATGCGACAAATGCCGAACACCAAAATCTGTCGACTGTCCTTGGAATAAGGATGTGCCACATACCCGCCCACCAGTCGCTCAAATTCTTGTCGTAAGGTTTGCCGTATACTTTGCAGTGTATTTTTTGGATTTTCTCTGGAGTCCAACATGATTTATACGTTTCCGGGCTTTTAGGCGACCTTTTGTACAATTTTTGATGTTTCTCGTTGGCATCGTTGATGTATTGGCCGATGGGCACGAGTGCGATACCAAATTTAATGCGACCGTCCTGTGGGTCTTTATGGTTGTGATATGAAGAGTCCCATATGTACGTGCCCTCTAAGTAGTTTTTTTCGCCTTTTTTGTACTCTATTTCGTCTTTTTTGCGACATGACCACGGTTCTATTTCGCCTTTTTTGCGACCTGGCCACGGTGGGTTAACGACGACGAGACCCGCGTGAGAATATGGCGAGCCTGTCCACCAGCGAATCGCCCAGTCCAAGACGACTAATATAGAACCGCATTTTGGTTCATCGTTAAACAGAATAATATCGCCCGTCTTTAGTGTCTCAGCCATTTTTAAAATAAATAACATTTATATACGTTTATTCGTCAATAACTACTGACTTTTCTACTGCAAGTGTCATATAATTTAAAGACATATATGTGTACCAAACCAACATCACAACTTGAAACAACGTTTGTATTACAATGATTGTCATTTTGGTGGTGACATACATTGCTATTGACGCCACTGCGACAGACAGTACATTGTTCAACCACATAGCGTGATAACAATCTTTCCATACATTGTCGATAGGTTCTTCTTGCCACGCGGACAAAGCCAATTTACCTATGACGGTATCAAACGCAAAGATGCCATTTTCTACGAAAAACGTAGCGGTGGCTGGAAATTGCCATCGAAACCAGAAGATGGGTGTCCAAAATATATTATATTCTTGCATGAGGTCTGGCAACGTTAGTTGACCTTCTGTATGATTTTGGTGCACATACGTTGCACAATCCAAGTACGTTTGTCTTTGACCTAATTCAATTTCGTAATACGTTTCATTTAGAGCCTCAGATGTTCCAGTCGTTAAATTCCACGTGGACGAATTTAATATGTGCCACATATGGTTCTTACGTATTTTCTGTGCCGTCCAGGGGTCTGGTGCCGAACACGTGAGGCACATATCTTCAGAAGGGGTGAGAGCCATGAACGGCAATATTTTGTAAAAACACCCAGTCTCAAGACGCGTGACATACCAAGCGTGTATATCTTCCACGAGCGTGTACGGCAACAATGGAGCACATGACAACCGCCAGTCGTAGACCATATACAAATATAACACTGATATGATAAACCCCATAATGACCGTATTCGCCAACCAGACCAGAGGAATGACTGACCACGTTGTATTGAATACGATAATAAGTGTCACTATCAGACACGTCAAAAGCGCATTATCCATATTTAGGAGTCGTTGTTGTTGGGTTGTTGTATATGAACCGTCTTTATCTAAAGGTATGAAAATCGTATTTTCGACATCACATGACGAGAACAGTACGTAATCATACATATGGAATAGACTATAGCCGAAAAAGGGGACATATGTATCGTTTGTATATGTAAGGAATTTGCGTGACGAGTCCAAAAATTTGTCGACGTGACCCAACCATGACTGCTTATGTGACGAGTTGAACGCATATTCCGTGAAATTGGTGACTAAAAACAACCAGTCGTTGGCCACGTGAACTGTCCAACGTCCCGCGTTCTTTGGAACATGTCCCAGAGTGGCGCTCAATTTGGAAAGTCGCCGGTCGAAAAAATCGTTGTTCTCTTCGATAATCGTGTTGAAATATTCGGACACGTCGTGAATAATCACGGTGCCAAAGTATTTGGAGTAAAATTGTGACATGCCGTCACCGTGCTCAATGGCTTGTTCGATAATATTATCAACGATACTGCATTCGGTACACCATGGCGATGAAGAACGTTCCGCGCATGTTTTAGGGGCTGTTTTTAGCGGAGCGCCTAACCAATGGAATTTCAAGTGATGTGGCGATTGTTTGATGGTCTCCGACATCCCCCTGTTCCAATGCGATTTTAATTTCGTAAACATGCGCTCTGTATGCGATTGTTTTTGGGACTTTCCAAGTTCGTTCCACCAACGATGGAAATGTGTTTTGGATTGATGACCGGCATCCACGGCCGCCCAGAAATCCTTTGTCATGTCGCGTGCTTTCCATTCACTGGAGACGTCATTGTACACGGATTTTGTCGTATCAAATACTCGCCATGTGACTGCTGCTTTAGACGGATTACCTTGTTGGTCATAATTGGGGTCGATTTTTTCCAGAACAAGTTTTAATATATTCGTGGTTTCAATGCTATTGAGTACTTTACGAAATGAAATGCCCACTGTTTGAAATATTTTCATGTACATGTCTGCATCAATGCCGACGTCGTACATAGACATGCGGACGTCCGCCCACTTCGAGTCCTTCGAAAATAAATGTGGAATCACGAGGTGGACCGCCTGCATTAATTCAAACGACATGAGGTATTTACGTTTCCAATTGTACATGATATCGGTGGGAAAGGAAGGTGCACCAAAATACGAGGCAAATTCAACACCTAACAATTTCAATTCAAGACATTCCTTCCATTTCGCCTTTTCAAGTGGTCTCAGTTCGGAAAAAGAATATTCTGCAAGACCCATCATTAGGTCGTCGCAAACCGAGGAACCAGACCAGTCCAGTGACTCCGCCACTTTTCGGAGTACATTTTCGTTGTCAGAACGTAGGAAATGACGCAATCGACGTCCATGCACTTCCGCCGATTCTGAAGGACACGACATCTCTTGCCAGCCTATACCTGCGCCACCATTGAACACGGAAACTGCGCTATCGATGACACCCATCACAGTGTTCAACATGGGACAGACAAGTTCCAACAACATATTGAAAAAGTCCCCAACGGTACCTAACAATTTAAATGCCATGCCCAATATTTTCATCGCTTCCGAAATCAATAAATCGATGACTTTCAGAGAAACGTCCATGAAATTTTCAAAAAACTCGTCAATGACAGTTGTATCGCCCGACATGATTGCAATACCTTGCAATACCATTTGCACAATACCCCCCACAATGTCCATAAGAACACCTTCCAATTTTTCGTAAATGATGTCCATGATTTTGACGATATCGAAACAAATTTTGCCAGGATTGCCTTTCTTAACGATGGCTCCCAAAAATTCACCCGTTGTCTGAAAGAATTCACGTACCAAAAACACCTGGCCTTGTAGAATGGTACGGGCTCCGGTTTTAAAGGTTCTAACCAAACCATCTTCGGTAAGCGAAGGGCCCATTAAATCCTGAACAATCGTCGACATCATATTGACAATGACAAGTCCGGTTCGTATACTGTGTACATAAAATGCTTGCAATATAATATTAATATATTTTGCAATGGCGATTCGGAGGTCTTCATCTATTTTAGGAATAAGTCCCGCCACCATCGCTGCCAATGCGCCCTGTTGGCGTTCGTAATCACACAAGCGTGGCAATGTTTTTAAATTTACATCTGCAAAATTACCCGCCATTATGGAAATACCATCATTAACCACTTGGCGAGCAATATTCAAGGACATACGTTTATTATTACGCACCCACAGGCCGGCGGAACAGAAGAAGTCGTGACGTCCGTAAATTGCACAACCGGCGTCTTCAAATGCCACGGCCGGGTCGAGAGACGTAATCGACTGACCATTGGATATATCGCACGCCCATTCTTTTTGTCCGTTATCACCGTCCACGATAGTACAACCGGTAGGTCGGTTGCTATACAAATCAGCGACGTTGTTTAACTTTTGTTGACTTCCGGCAAAGTCGCTTAAAAAAGATAACGTTGGCGTCGTCGTAATTTTATATGTGCCCTCCGAAGCACGTTTGTCAACTTCGCCAATGCCTATGTTTTCTTGGTTTATGATGCGGTCAACGACATCGCACGTTGGATTGAGAGGGCCCAGAGACACAATATAATCCAAAGCATCGGCAAAAGCAGCTGTATTTTGAAATGTCCATTCTACAATCATCGAATTGCACCAATGTAGAGAAACATCTTCTGAAGTAAAGCGTTCTTCGATTAAATCACCCACCTGTTGAGATGACACTGTCACGTCTAAATCAGGATAGCGAGCAATGCACCGACATTGGTCAGTCACTTTGAGAGGTTGCAAATAAGAACACATGCAATCGTTTTTGTTATTATCAGTGTCACATAGTGGCATTCTTTTGTCCTTGTGCATGGCACTGTATTTTTTTTCTTCGCACGGTGTCCAGCGCAAGTTGAGCGAGTCCGACTCTGTAGAACTGTCTTCCGTAGGCGGTGATATATTGGGATACATGTATTTCCACCTTGCTACCAACTGTTCTTTGTTCATCCCGTGGCCACAATTGACCGGGTAATTAAAAAAATGCCCCGTGACAATATCGCCGAAGGATAATGCAATACGCGTCAAAATACGCGCCGATTCAATTGCCGTTCGCGTGATAGGGGGCAATGCCAAAGGTAATGCTATAGACTTGTCGAGACCTATCTGCTCTATATTGATGTTAATATTGCGTATAGGACTAATAAAGGGAAACGCGTCTCCAAATCCAGGGCCCAATATTCCATGAGAAACATGCATGACTAGGGCATCCAGGGGTGCAAAAACATCAAAGTTCAAATTGGGTTGGCCACACCACGGATTGAACGGTTGTTGACCTTCTTCCAACGTTAAACCATAATGAGAATCACATTGACAAGCGGCTATATCTTGTGTCCATATCCATCCACCAGGATTAATCGTGTTCGATTCGTAGTTGTAAGCCGTTGATGACTGTCTATCTTGGCAGGTGTACACTTTCTTACGCGCAATCGTTGGCCCTTCCCATCGCTGTAAAGTTCGAAACACATTTTGCTCTTGTGTAAAAATAGATTTAAATAATAATTCGGAAATGCCGCCCGAAATAATAGCGTATGCATTGATATACAAAATGCCATAATTAAACAATGAACATCCGACTGTATAAGACAAACGCACATACTTGTGGTCGTCGACATCGCGCGCCCAATCACATTCCAATTTCAATGGCGTATTTTCATCGGTGAATATTTGCGACAAATCTTTTTTAGAGGTGATCATCTGTTCCAAAATATAGACAAGCCATTGTATAAGGGTCGCGCCACTATGCACCGCCTGGTACATTTTCGCAAAAGCGTGTTGTATAGACCACACCTCGGGGTCTAAGGCCGACACTTCCGGATCAAAAGACGCCATCAAGTGTAACGGCCCGTTCACACCTATTGTAGCGGCAATATGAATGGCACCAGCGACACCATGCGCCAGCGTTGTAAAAAGACCTTCTTTTGGATAGCGCGCCAGCACAAAGTCCGGGTCAAATACTTTGATAATGTTGGCCACCGTATTAAACATGATAGAGTCCAAGGCAAGACCACCTTCAGTGATGCCACGCTCCAATTTGAATGTAACTTTGTATACGTCCGGAAATTCTGTCAACAGTATTCGAAACAACATTTGAAACGCACGAATACCGGCTTGAAATAAATTGTTGATACAATTAGTCACGTGAGGTTCCATCGTGGCGAAGAAAGCTATATTGAAAAGGGGCTCAAAGCGTCGACAAGCACACGCGACAACTTCCTGGCCGATAGAAATAGCCGTCAAAGTGTGATTCACAGGCAGAGCAATATCGAAATCATTGTAGTAAAATGTATTTGTTGTTGGGTCTTTTTTTTCAGGGTCGTAAAACCAGCTCGTAAACGCACGAGTACCCGTAATGAGTGCCATCACCAACTCAGAAAACATCTTGAACATATTGATGTGAGAACACGCCGTCAACGTGACGTACCATGCCTTTATAACTTGTGCGTGCATAATTAAGAATGTATTGACCACGGGCATGCCTAACCCATACAATACCCGTAAAATTTGGAGAAACGGTTCAATAATATTGTCCATCAATGGTATTAAGAAACATTTCCACGAATCGTCTAAAATAGATAAAATATCCGCATGATAGTAGTGCATCATAAACGTCGCGATTACAAATAATACCGCCGTCACCGACCACTTGGCACGCGACGCAAACATCGTACCCAACTCTATCCCGATGTTCCATATACCCAACACCGGTGTTAAAATGACTGCGATACAGCTGGAAACTATTTGCATCACGATTTGTTGCAAATCGCGAATCAACGAATCGTCGGTAGAACCGCCAACATTCAGAACGGTCACAACTAAAAAAGATAAAGCAACGCCTATCAACGCCGTTAACAATAATAAAAAAACTTCATTCATTTATTTTTTATTTATCTCTCTAAATACTGTCCCACACCAAAAGTATCGTATAGACGTTGTAAAGTGCGCGCGCCAGTCGCCGCCAGACTCGCCAACAAACGGTCGGTTCTAGCCTTCTTTCGGACCATAGAATCTCGAACAGATTCGTCCGCTGTTACATACACATGGTTGGACGCCAAAGCTATCCAATGATACACCACAAGCGGGGTCGAACATTCACGACTTCCAATTCTGGTTGCACGGCCAATCGCTTGGTCTTCGTCCGATGCTGACCACTGGGGTTCCATAATATGAAACGCGTCGACACCCATTAACGAAATTCCCGTCTGGGCACGTGAAGTGATAATCAACACCCTTCCGGCTCCAGAATGAAACCATTCCATATCAGCAGTGTCTTTAAACAAACGAAACTCCAACGAAGAGTCCTGTGCGCACGCATAATCGAAAAAGCCATCCGCGCCACGTTCTCGAAAGAATGAATACACCACCGTCCTCGACGCATTGTCCTTCACAATCTGGCGGAATATACGCCTCCATTTAGAAGTGGCATTGCAAAACTGGCGCGAACGACTCAGATACGCGTCTTGCCGTTTACTCCTCTCCAAAACATATTCCTGCCACTCATCGGGGGACATTTGAGAACCCATGTATCGATGATGTACGGCTTGGTGTTTCATGACCGGTACGTACAAGATACGTCTGTCCAAATGGCACGTACCCATCATGCGACACAGTCCAGGATGTTGGCTACTGTCGTCCAACGGGGTCGCCGACAACAACAATGAAAAAGCAGAACGTTTGCACAACTCTTGCACAAACACACTCTTGCCACACGTATTGACGTATTGTTGACATTCGTCAACCACTAAAAAGTAATCTTTGGGACAACACAAGTCCAAAAAGGACTTCTTGGGCGTTGCGCACTGAAATTTGCGCATCTTACGTAGAGGTTTAGTAGACTTACTGCCGTGCGGCACGTGCTTAATTTCTTTCACAAGAGCAGTCCAACGCATTGACATATAAGTGCGCCGGCTGCCACCAGTTGCCGACACCAATAAACGAATCAGTCGATTATAATGGGCCACTGGCTTGTTCTCCTCTGAAAACCACCAATCCACGTTCTTCACGAGTATATTTTTGAACGCAAAGGATTCGGACGCCTTGTACTTGGAGAGATTGTCCTTCCACGATGTGTCAATGTTAGTTTTTGTTGTCAACACAATGACCTTGCTTTTGGGGTGTGTCACCAAAAACACTCGGGCGGCATGAAGGGCGGCCAGTGTTTTACCACTACCTAGCGGATAATACACGAGAACACTGCGCGAACTCTTAGAGTCGAACATTAGCTTCTGAACGCACAGCGAAGGACCGTACTGATAGGGACGACCATCGAACAATTGACAGTGTGTCATCGGGCCCAAGATTTTCAATGGAAAAACCGGTGAGTTAGAGCCTTGTAGATTTGTGGGAGCCTGTAGATTTGTGGGAGCATTGTGAATTTGTTGGAGCATTGTAGATGTGTTGGAACCTTGTAGATTTTGTTGGAGCTTCTGAAGTTTGAACAACAAAGATTTGATTTGAAACTAAGAACTTTCCTGAGAATTTGTTGGAACTTTCCTGAGAATTTGTTGGATAGACACTCGCGAAGAGGAAATCTCAAAACGAATTTTGTTAGTAGTTTTTGATTTGATTTGAATCAAATAAGCACCTGCCGTGTGCGGCAAGTTTTGTTGGTAGATTTTCTGAGATTTGATTTGAATCAAATCAAAATTCGTTTTGACTGGAGATTTTCTGAGATTTTCTGAGATTTTCCTGAGATTTGATTTGATTCAAATAAGCACCTGCCGTGCGGCAAGATTGCAATCAAATATTATGGCTCCAACAACAGACTTCAGACTA
>MDTF01014075.1_pt1 | contig 15312 bp, 10 predicted proteins | sample 811191 | NCBI WGS metagenome assembly MDTF01 (sample SAMN05326649, study PRJNA326480) | marine metagenome | isolation source: seawater | place: Southern Ocean | collected 2011
AAACCTTTACCTTTTGAAACACCAGTTACATCGACATATTCACCTTCGACGAAAAGTTCAACATCCAAAACATCACCTAAAATAAGCGAAGAACCGAAACCATCGAATTCTTGAACTTTTAATTTAGGGCTAGTTTTGGCTTTGGAAAAGTGACCTGTAAGTGCTTTACCTGCGCTCTTTTCTTTCTTTTCGCCATAACCCAGCTGAATAGCCTCGTAACCGTCTGTTTCGAGGGTTCTAACCTGTGTGACTACACAAGGACCAACTTCTAAAACTGTACAAGGTATATTTTTACCTTGATCAGTGAAGATACTAGTCATTCCTATTTTTTTTCCAATTAAACCTGGCATTTTTGTCTATTTAAAAGATGCTAATTAAACTTTTATTTCAACTTCTACTCCACTGGGCAACTCCAATCTCATTAAGGCATCAACTGTTTTTGATGAAGAGCTGTAGATATCAAGCAATCGCTTGTATGAACTTAGTTCGAATTGCTCCCGGGCTTTTTTATTTACGTGAGGTGAACGAAGTACTGTATAAATTCTTTTGTGGGTTGGTAAGGGGATAGGCCCATTTACAACTGCACCAGTGGTCTTAACTGTTTTCACAATCTTTTCGGCGGACTTGTCTACCAACATGTGATCGTATGACTTTAATTTAATTCTAATTTTCTGACTCATTGTATAAAAATTAAGATTTACCGTTTACCTTAGTAATAACTCCTTCTGCAATGTTTTTGGGACAATCATCATAATGAGAAAATTCCATTGTTGAAGTTGCCCTTCCGGAGGTCACTGTTCTCAATGTGGTTACATAACCAAACATTTCAGAAAGTGGAACCGTAGCTTTAATTATCTGAGCTCCATTGCGGGTATCCATACCAGCAACTTGTCCTCTTCGTCGATTCAGATCAGCAACAACATCACCCATGTTAACTTCAGGCGTAACAACTTCAAGCTTCATAATAGGCTCTAATAAGGTGGGGGAAGCTTTTTTACAAGAATCTCTATATCCTAATTTTGCCGCTAACTCAAAGGATAAAGCATCTGAATCTACTGCATGGAATGACCCATCAAATAATGTCACTTTTAAGCTATCCATTGGATATCCAGCTAAAGGTCCGTTGACCATAGCTTGAGTAAATCCTTTTTGAACGGAAGGAATAAATTCTCTTGGAATTGATCCACCTTTAATTTTATCAACAAATTCTAAACCTTCTTTAACCTCCTCACCTTCAACTGCAATAACAGGTTCAATAGTAAATTGGATATCAGCAAATTTACCCTTACCACCAGACTGCTTTTTGTAGGTTTGTCGATGGTCAATAGATTCTCGAATAGCTTCTTTGTATTGAACTTGAGGTTCTCCCTGATTGCACTCTACATTAAATTCACGTTTCATTCTGTCAATAAGAATATCCAAATGAAGCTCACCCATTCCTGAAATGATTGTTTGGCCTGTCTCGTCGTTGGACGCAACTCGAAAAGTTGGATCCTCTTCAGAGAGCTTACCTAGAGCCAATCCCATTTTGTCCATATCAGCTTTAGTTTTGGGCTCAACAGCAATACCAATTACAGGTTCAGGAAAGGACATAGACTCCAATACGATAGGCTCTTTTTCGGAATGTAGTGTGTCACCAGTACGAATATCCTTGAAACCAACACCTGCACCAATATCTCCAGCGCCAATATTAGGAATAGCATTCTGCTTGTTTGAATGCATTTGGAATATTCGAGAGATACGTTCTTTTTTGCCTGTTCTTGAGTTCCAAATGTATGAACCTGCATCTAAATTTCCAGAATAAACTCTAAAGAAACAAAGGCGTCCTACAAATGGGTCAGTAGCAATCTTGAAAGCGAGAGCCGCAAAAGGCTCACTCACATTAGGTTTTCGTTCTTCTTCTTCTTCTGTGTTTGGGTTAGTACCTCTAATAGATTCAATATCCATTGGGGATGGTAGAAATTCCATTACTGCATCCAATACTGCTTGGACTCCTTTATTTTTAAAAGCTGAGCCACAGAGCATTGGGGTAATCTTCATGTCGTGGACTGCTGCTTTGATAGCAGCTTCTATTTCTGATTCTGTGATAGTATCTGGATCATCAAAGAATTTCTCCATTAAGTTATCATCATATTCGGCAACGGACTCAATCAATTTTTCTCTCCATTCGGCCACTACCTCAACTAAATCTTCAGGAATTGGTATTTCATTGTAAGTCATTCCTTGTGTATCATCATTCCAAACAATGGCTTTATTTGAAATTAAATCTACAACACCCTTAAATGTTTCCTCCGCTCCAATAGGTACTTGAAGGGGAACTGGTTGCGCACCCAAGCGCTCTTTAACTTGAGCTACCACATTAAAAAAGTCTGCACCAGCTCGGTCCATCTTGTTCACAAAACCAATTCTAGGTACATTATATTTATCAGCTTGACGCCATACTGTTTCAGATTGTGGTTCTACTCCACCTACGGCACAAAATAAAGCTACAGCACCATCCAAAACACGGAGAGAACGCTCTACCTCTACTGTAAAATCAACGTGACCTGGAGTATCAATAATATTCATCTGAAAATCATTATCTCTATATTTCCAAAAACATGTAGTTGCTGCGGAAGTAATTGTAATCCCTCGTTCTTGTTCTTGCTCCATCCAGTCCATGGTGGCTGCACCGTCATGAACTTCACCAATTTTGTGAGAAACACCGGTGTAATAAAGCACACGTTCAGTCGTGGTGGTTTTACCGGCATCGATATGTGCCATAATACCAATATTTCGAGTGTAACTTAGATCTCTTTTAGCCATTGTTTCTAATTCTTAATGATTAAAATCTAAAGTGGGAAAATGCTTTATTGGCTTCAGCCATACGGTGAACATCGGATCTCTTCTTTACAGCAGAACCCTCTTCGCGTGAGGCAGCCATTACTTCATTAGCCAATCTAAGCGCCATAGTTTTTTCATTGCGTTTTCGCGTGAATGAAATTAACCACTTCATACCTAAAGATAACTTCCTGTCCGGACGAATCTGCATTGGTATTTGGAAAGTTGCTCCGCCCACTCGTCTACTACGTACTTCTACTTGTGGCGTAACATTCTGCAACCCTTTTTTGAATATATCCAAACCAGCATCTTCGTCTCCGCTCTTCTCCTCAATGATATCAATTGCATCATAAAAAATTTTGAACGCAGTACTCTTCTTACCGTCCAACATTAAATTATTAACAAAACGCGTAACAAGCGTATCGTTAAACTTAGGATCTGGCAACAAGACTCTTTTTTTAGCTTTTGCTTTTCTCATTTTACTTTTTTCTTCAGATTGCTCTGATTACTTTTTAGGTTTTTTTGCCCCGTACTTTGACCGTCTTTGAGTACGCCCATCAACACCAGCTGTATCCAAAGCGCCTCTAACGATATGGTAACGAACACCTGGAAGGTCTTTTACTCTCCCGCCTCGAACCAAAACAATGGAGTGCTCTTGCAAGTTATGTCCTTCGCCAGGTATATATGCATTTACTTCGTTTCCATTGGTCAACCTTACCCTGGCTACTTTACGCATTGCAGAATTAGGCTTCTTTGGAGTCGTAGTATATACACGAGTACAAACACCTCTTCTTTGAGGACAAGCATCTAATGCGGCTGACTTACTTTTTTTAGTAAATTTTACGCGGCCTTTGCGTACCAACTGTTGAATAGTAGGCATATTGCTTATTTAATTAATAATTCTATTATATACAATCCCTAATTTTTAGGGAACGCAAATGTATAACTTTTCAACGAGTAAACAAATGGAGAACCCTTTTATTTAAAGAGAGATTTTATTTTAACTAATAACAACGTTTTTATAAAAATTGGGCGTTAAATAAACAATGAAATTATAACTCTAATATTTTGTTAAAAAGTAAAACAAACTTCCTAAAAATATATTAGTAAAAAAGTGGTGGATCTAATAATCAAACAAAGACCTCTTATTTATTCGGATTAAAACAGCGGAAGAATTTGCTATTCGAACAACCACTTTTTATCTACAGAACCATCATCGTATAAATAAAAAAGAATTTGATTGGAATTGGGCTCACACTTTCGACCTAAAACGTCTACTATATTAAGAAGTTTTTTAGTTGAAAAAGGGGTGAATGAGAGACCTAAATTTTTTGAGTATATATAAAATTCATACTCTGCTCGCTCTGGAGATAGAACCATAGCCTGGTTATTATTTGCTCTAAAATAAAACTTCAACTCTTCATCACCATTCAATTCCTCAGGAATGGGACAGGAAAATAAACCATCTCCTGCCAAGACATCACCATTAATGCCTTCATCATTCATTTCAATTGGAATAAACTTAGAATTAAACTCACTTGTAGTAAATAAAAAATCTACTTGATCAGCATTCTCCACCTGAATCGAAACAAGTGTATTATCTAAAGAAACGGTTCCTAAATTTGGAGGAATAGAAGCAATTTCAGGATGTGATAAAAGAAAGGACTTTCTTTCGTTTACAGTTGAAAGAATTCCAGCGAAACCCCAATCAGCCCAAAAAGAAGACTGCACATTAGCGCTGTATTGATTCATTCCAAATAACTGGTTGACATCTGCATTGGCAAAAGGATAGGCCAAAATCTGTATTTGATCAATCATATCGGCTAAATTGTCATATTCTAAGGATTCTTCAATGATAGTCCTAATATGAGCAGTATACTGCATTCTATATATTTGTTCATTGAGTAGATAAGTCAGCAAGGGTCTGGAATTATTAATATCGCTTGCATCAGACCCCAAATAAGGATCAAATTCGTAAACGTCCGAGGGACTAAAAAAACTCCAACCCATAAGGGCACCAACAAAGGACTCGCTTAGATCCCATGGAATCATCTGAAACAATCCGTCTTCTGTTTGATACAAATAATAATTATGAACATAATAACCATTGTATGTGTCAAAGTTAGCCAAGACAGTATTCACGGCAAAAGCCCACAATACACGGTCAATGTTTAAAATTTGACCCAAATTAGCGGGAGCATAATTAAGTATATGAATGAGCTCAATCAACTGCACCCATCCAGTGTCAGATTTTAAATCATAGCTGTTATAATAGTCCAGACTATCTCCACCCAAATAGACTAGATTAGGTTCTCCCTCTACTTGATCTCCACAAAACATTCCCGCTGGATCACATTTAAACAATACTCCTGACTTTTCATCAAAATGCTTCTCTAAAAATTGTTTATTAATGGATTCTGTATTCACATATAAACCTAAATAATCATCTTGTACATAAAGTTTCATGAGGTTAACCTCTGGACTAGGAAGATACTTTCTATATATTTGAGCCCCTAAATATTCCTTGACAAAAGTTGGATCCAACCATGCATTGGCAAGCTTTACTTTTTTGTAGCCCATTAATTTCTGGCTAGATACCCAATAATTGAAATCTAGATTATAGGGTAGCTTGGGATTCCCCATCTCGTATGGAAGGCAGAAAGTTGAATTCCCTTTATACCTTACACCCACACTATCCATAAGCAAACCACCCATAGATATAGTTGCTGGAATTCTATATGAGGGGGTATTAAAGAATGAATTCACTAAGACATTATGGTAATTATCGTTCTCGAAATAAATATGTATATCCCTTATAAAGTCCGAATCAAAAAGTCCCTCAGGTTCATCGTAGTGAATTTGAGGATCATTCTGAATAAAGCCCTGACCCAATAAAATATATGAAAAAAGAAAACTTACAATTAAAGATTGATGTTGGAGAGACATATCTTTTTATTTAGGCTTTAAAATATTTTTCAAGTAGAATGATATTGATATAACTACCTTAATATTTTTTGATAATAATTGAATTAATTCTCGGTGAGAACTGGCCTAGTATTTATTATACTTGAAGAGAAATCGTACGAAGAAAAACAATAACAAATAAATTGCTTAAATGGAAATTTAGTCTACGGAGAAAATCGCTAATTGGACTATTTATTTTTCTTTAATCGCTTCTCTTCTTTTTTTTCTTTTGGTGTTTTGGAGGCTTCTTTCTTAACGTTTTTTTTAGCATCTTTTCCTTTTCCCATAGCAGATTTTTTTTTATTTATATCTATAATTATGCCGATGCAACTCTAGTTGAAACATCAGACAAATATTTTTGCATTAAAAATAGTAAATTAAATTTCAATAGCACAAAACTTAGTGTAATCTGTGATATTAAACACGATAATAAACTTCCTCAAAAGGTACTCTAAATTGAGATCCATATACGCCAGAACTTTCTCGAATACCACAACTAACAACCATAGTTACCTCAGCAGAATATGGTAAATTTAGAATCTGCTTCACCCGCCTAGAATCAAAGCCTTCCATTGGGCAAGTATCATATCCAATAGCGGCCATACTAATCATAAAATTCTGCGCAGCCAATGCACAACTTTTGTGCGCAACGATTCTCATATCGCTTGTTCGCGTCTGACGATAAATGGGCCTAAATAAACCAATCATATGACAAATAACGTATTTAATAAATCCGAAAACTCCTAAAAAATCTATGTATAATGCAGGAATAAGTTTGGAGTAGTATGTATTCACTTGTTTTTTTCTTTTCAAAAGTCGTTTATCTAGATTGGGCTTATCAAAATTTTGATTTAAGAAATTTAGATTTGACTTTGCTCTTCTTCTCCATAGATCTTTTCGTGCAATAAATACCACCAAACGATTGGCTGTTCTTGCAGCGGACTGATTAAAGCAGGCTATAGAAAGCTCCTCTAATTTCTTTTTCGAACTTATATGATAAAACTCCCACAACTGAAGATTGCTGCTATTAGGAGCAATCGATGCATTTTTAAGGCAATTTTCTACATTGTCATCATCGATATTTATTTTCTGATATGATCGAACTGAACGCCTATAGGATATAGCTTCAGAGACTGATTTCTCCATAAATGATATATTATTTCGGTGACTTATGCACAAATATATACTTTAGAAAAAAGTATATTTTGGTTGTGGGATAAAATCGTAATTGAATTTTTAAATTTATAATCCCGATTTAGGTAGGCACTACATTATAATAAGTATTTTCCAAACTATTAGATTTAATAACAAGCTAATGTTTTTATAAAGATAGGTAAAATTATAGGGCTCAATGAACCAAGAATTAATTTACTTACTATCTGAATATAAAACAAATAAAAATTAGAAGATAATTAATCTCAATAGTTCACTGAAACAAATCATTAGAACAATGATTTTAAAAAATATAAAAGTATTAATGTGTTGGACTTAAAAATATTGAGACCCACTATAAAATAATACCAACCAAATTAAACCCTTAATTAAAAAAAATAAAAAGCCAATGAGACCAATCTTTTTAAGCCACTTTTTCATTGGAAATTTATTTTAAATTGGGCAAAATACGTTCTACCCCATGAGATAATCGATTCCGATCCACTGTGAGTATTCTGTTCTCCTGCAGCTTGGATGTTAGTTACATCAAGTAAATTTTTTACTCCAAGACTAAGCCGAGCATTAATTTGATGAAAATCTTTAAACAAATTCATATTTACCAATTGATAAGCATCTTGCTGAAAGTTAACCAAGATATCTTCTTCTATGCGTTGAAATGTATTTTTTGTCTTGATTTTGATATTGATATTTCCACCCAAATGATACTTGATTGATTTTAAATTATACACAAAGGTAAAATTTTGTCTCTTAATCGGATCATAAAGTTCGCTAGCTTCAGTGATATAGTTATTCCAACCCATTTGAAAACTTGAAGACCCATTTAATTTTGCTTGGACAGTTGCACTAAAACCATAATAAACAGCTTGGGACAAGTTATAATAAGTATATCCAGTACTGTTTTCAATTTGAGCCAAATTAATTTTATCTTTTAAGTATTGTAAGGAGGATTCAATATCAACCCGAAAATATTGCTCATCTTGTTTAATAGGTGTGAAGGAAATTGAGCTGTTGTAAGCATGAGAATATTCTGCATTTAAGTCTTCATTCCCGACAATATTATGATTAAAATCTACAAATTCCATAAATAGTTCTTTGATGCTTGGCGCACGAAATCCTCTAGCATAAGACCCTCTCCATTGAAACCAAGATTTAGGACTAAGCTGAATATGAATAGATGGGGTTACTGGGGCATCATAGATCGAGTGATAAGGAATTCTAAACCCTAACTGAGTTTTAAATATCGGGGAAATTTCTATTTCAGACTTAGAAAACAAAGCACACTCAAAAATTTCTGCTTCACCCATTTTGATTTTGCTTCCACTTACATTTTCTTGTCTTAACTCCAGGCCGAGCTGGAAACTTATCTTGCCCAAATCCAATCGATTATATTCCATTCTAGAATAGATTGCTTTGAAAATATCTTTAGCATTAAAATCGGTATTATCTGTTTGGGTAAGAGAGTCTAGGACAAGGTCTACCTGATATTGCTCTTTAATAAATTTAGTTGTGGCAAAAGACGCTAAGCTTTTAATTGAGTAACGGGTGTTTTTATTTGAAAACTTTATGTCATTTATATTTCTATGGGTGAGATAGTATTGATCTGTTGCACTACCATCAAAAGGTGGAAAATTTTCTGCTCCGAAATCAATAATTATTTCATCAAAAACATAAGATTTTAATCGAATTTGACTGTTTTTAATATTACTATTCCACATAAAATGAGCAAAATTTTGAGATTTGGGCTTCCACTCTTTTGATCTCAATTTATCAGTGCTGTAGCCACTAAAATCATATTTACCTATATTTACATTGATATTGTTCCTGTGAATTTTTGTTTGCGCGTCAAAGATAATTTGTTGCACTCCTACATCCTCAACGTAGACTGAAAACTCTAATTTATCTTTCTCAAAATTGGTTTTGGTAATTAGATTAATGACTCCACCTGTTGAATTACTCCCATATGACACTGATGCAGGACCTTTGAGAATCTCTATTTTCTCTACATTAGACAGATTCAGTTGAGAAACATCAATTTGACTACCTTTTCGCCCTATCACTGGAACTCCATCAACCAAAATATTCATATTATTTCCTTGAAGTCCTTGAATACTTATACTTGTTCCTATAGCAGGATCGATAGATAAATCGAATAAAGCCTGCTGACTCAAAATATCAGCTAAGTTTATTGAAGCAGTTTGCTCTATTTCTTTGCGAGATATAGTGACTATATTATTTACGGACTGAGATCTAGAAGTTCGGTCAATTTGTGCAGTCACAACCACCTCATCTAAAGAATAATAATAGGGTAACATATAAACTATAAGCGAATCAGACCGGGAAAAAATACTATCTAAGATTGGTGTAAAGCCAAAATAATTTGCAGATAATAAAAATGAATCTGGAGATGATATTGGAAGTTTTAGTGCTCCATCATCGTTTGTATACCCTTCAAATAAAAGGAGTCCTTCTAAAGAATTTAATCTTAGGTGGACTCCTAGTAAGGCTGATTGATTGTTTTGGTCTTTAGTAAGTATGGTTTGGGCATTTAAAATACAGCTCCAAAAAAAAAACAAGCTTAATAGAACTAAAAACCTCATTAATATTTTTATTTATTAATCGATACTTTTTTTGTGGTATTGATTCCCTCTCCTAGAATATTAACAAAATAAAAACCTGATGGATAATCTGTCAAATCAATAAAAGTAGATTGAGTAACCATTTGAGAAAATATTATTTGCCCGCAAATATCGCTAATATTTACGAATGCTTCATCCGAATTATCTAATTCCAGATAAAAATTTCCCTTGCTGGGATTTGGATATAAAACAATCTCGTTGATCACAGAAGAAAAAACTGACATAGGATCTAAACTTTCCGTTTGGTTGATACTAAACGACATATTACCTGAAGTAGCGCCTGCAAAGCTTTGGAAAACAATTTTATATACAGCATCTTCATTCAAATTAGCAATATAATAAGTTCTGTCTGGAACCATAGAATATGAACCTGAATACTCCTTCCAATCCCAACCTATCGTATTGGTATTTCGAACAGTATCCAGAGACATCATTGAAGGTGAATCCTCTATACTCCCCTCATATTGTGCATTTAAATTTCCATTGGTCAAAACTCCCATAACAGTATAAGCCATTTCATAAGAAAGTGGATCAGAAATGTCATTATTAAGATCAGCTTCGTATTTGGTGAATAAAAGATCCCAATTGTTTGAATTTGGTTCACGATCTATAATTTGAGAGGTCTGTAGAGAATAATAAATGAAGTTTTTGTCTGGATAGTTTGCTGCATCCACAACAATTTCTTCTTCTTCAGATCCGTCCATATTTGCAATGGTAAAGGTATAATTACCTTGACTCAAACTATTGATAATCATTTTCTTTTGAGCAGCACCATAACTTATAATAAATATTTTAGAGCCTTCGATGACATGAGTGACAAAATTATATTGGCCCCAGCCATAATTTTCTTCAGAGGCATTGGCTAAAAATGCACCCATATCCCAATCTGTGTTACTATTTCTTAACTGAATAGCTGATGAAGCCAGAGAAGTAATGTTGTCCCACTCAGTAATATCTGAACTGACCTCATAAAGACTAACGGCATTACCGCTATTTATTCTAATATTAGGGTTATATGCATTTGTGGAAAAAGATAATTCCCAATCCGCACGATTTGGGCTGGCTATAATGCCATCTGTCAAAGAATAATATATATCATTTAGATAAGAAGAACCCATAGAAACTCCCTCTATCCCTTGAGAATAAGAAAATGTACTTGTGAGTAATAGAGCAATATTTAAAGTAATTATTTGTTTCATAATTATAGTTTTAGTGAAATTAAAGAGCAAATTTATTAATTAAATTTTATTTAGACTAATTATAAATAATTTTGTTTTTTATAAAATGCAGTTGTAAGTTTGTATGCTATTTAAAAATCTTTAACGAAAGTCTATACCAATAAAAATTGGCATTTCTTGACGAAAAGGGATGTATCATTTACCCAAATGAATATGATCCTCATAAAAATTCAAACAAAAAAAAATACATTATGAAGCACTCTATAATCCTATTTACTTGTTCTCTTATGATAGGTTCAACATCCTTTGGTCAATTATCAAAAAAACAAATGGACTACAATTCCATAAAAAGCCTATGTGGCTGCTATGATGTAGAATTCAACTTTACAGAGACTTTTAGTTACTCCGAAGATTCTACATATTTAAAATCTAAAACAAAAAAAGCAGGAGCGATCGAATGGATTCAGCTTCTAGAAGATAGTCCCTCTAAAATATCATTGCAACATATTCTAGTGATGGGCGATAGCTCAAACCACTTTATTATGAAACACTGGAGACAAGATTGGGTTTATGAAAATACAAACTTTATGATGTTTGACCAGGACAATAAGTGGAATTATATTGAAAAATCTGCTTCTGAGATTGTAGGTCAATGGACACAAAAAGTTTTCCAAGTTGACGATAGCCCACGTTATGAAGGCTCGGGAACTTGGGTTCATGTTGATGGTAAAAGTTACTGGGAAAATTCAACTTTTGCTCCCCTCCCAAGAAGAGAGGCGACTACAAGGTCAGATTATAATGTAACTTTAAGGAGGAATCGCCATGAGATTACTCCGGAGGGTTGGATACATGATCAAGATAATGATAAAATTATTCGCGAAAAAGGAAAGGAGGATGTCGTCTTGGCACAAGAAAAAGGCTACAATACGTATATTAAAACCGATGACTCTAAGTGTGTTTACGGAATGGATTGGTGGATGGGAAATAAAGAAAAATGGGCAAAGATTCGAAATGTTTGGGAGGATTTGTATACCTCAAAAAAGAATCTTTCTTTACATTCTAAAGTGGACGGAGTGAGGATGTATAAGACTTTTTTTGATATGGATGTAGGCATTAAAACATCTAAAATTGAAAACGCACTTCGCCCATACATCATTAAATAAAATTACTTGAAAATATTATGTCGTACAGAAAAATATAGATTCATTAGCATTTTAAGATGAAAAAAATCAATCTTAATTTATGAATATTCTTCTATGGATTTTATGACTATCTGATTGAATTTCTATTAGATAAATACCTGCAGGAACATCAAACAATCTAATCGATTTTTCTATTAATGTTTTTGGTTCCATATCAAAAGTGCGTAATAGCTCTCCAGCAAGATTGATCAATCGAATGCTAGAAGTCGATTTATCGTTCAACTCATATCTAATATTTACTAGTCCACTGGATGGATTAGGATATATATCCAGAGACTTCAGATTAAATTCATCTAATCCTACATTCAAAATTAGTGTGTCAAGATATACTTGACAACCATATTCATCTTCAAAACTTAAGGCATACAAACCATTCTGGATATCTATGATTAGATCCGAATCTAACGAAGTATCTAAAGCCCCATTCACGTACCATGCAAATGTGTAATCATCTGAGTTGGTCGAGAAAGAAATCTCTTGATCATCTTCATCATAATCAAGCTCGACTTCTATCTCAATGTCTGGAGAAAGTATATCGAAAGCAGGAATAAAGTTTGCCGCCTGACCGCCAAATGAGTATTCAAAACCACTCGCATCAGAAATGTAAATTAAATATCCTTCTCCAGGTGGAATCTGATTCAAATCAACTCCAAAAGAATTAATTTCAATAGGAGCTTTACCTCCAGAAATCTCAAGCTCTATTGAGCCGAATTCACCATAACAAAGAACATCATTCACAACATATGTAACAATTAATTCGGTGAAGCAAGAATTATTATCCTCAGTTGCATAGGAATCGAAGTTTAGTGCTTGCACATCCGTACATCCGTAGGACTCTAACTCATCGCAAATACCATCTAAATCTAGATCAGACAAACAAACCGAATCACAATTATAAAAAGCCTGAGGGAAAACGCATTCTAACTGTACATTTGCAATTTCAACATAGTTACAAGCATATTCATTCATACATCCTAAATACTCACAATAAGTAGAGAAATTTGATTCTGGATTATAATTGTCTGCTATGGAGTCCATACACCCTTCAATAATACATGTTCCGTTATCCGTATTTGCATCTTCATTATAGTTTATGGCTGCAGGATTAAAGCATCCAATAATAATAGGAAAACAAGATGAATCATCGGTATTAATGTCAACGCCTAAAATATTTGTCAAAGTATCCGAGAACCCATCGCCATCAATATCGTTAAAATTAAACGCAAACTCATTCATACATCCCTCTAAAATTTCATAACAAGAACCATCATCAGTATTAACATCTACACCCAATACTCCAGTGGGAGAGTCTGATATATTGTCTAGATTATAATCATTAAAATTGAAGGCAAAAGGATCTGTACACCCTTCTACAATAGCAAAACAGGTCCCATTATCCGTATTGACATCAAAAAGAATACCTGTAATCGGATTAGGGAAATTATCTCCATCTATGTCATTATAATTGAATGCTGTACTATCCATACAACCCTCGACAACATAATAACATGACCCATCATCTATATTGACATCCAATCCAAGAATCATACTAATAGAATCCGAGATGTTATCTCCATCCAAATCATTATAATTAATTGCTAGTGGGTCACTACAACCATATACAATAGCATAGCAAGAAGCGTCATCGGTATTAGCTGAAGAATTATAATTAAAAGCTGGAAGTCCATCTTCGTCAAAATCTGCAACAAGACTACCTCCATTTAGGTTCAACCCGTTATCTGTACAGCCTAAAACATAAGTGATACAAGAGTTGTCAATGGTATTTACATCTATACCTAAAATTCCAACAATTGCATTTGAAATACCGTCTTCGTCATAATCGTTAAAATTATATGCAGTAGAATCCATACAACCAAGAACAACCTCAATACATGAACCATCATCGGTGTTGGCATCAATTAGAACATCACCAATTTGTGATATAAAATTGTATGCTGTAGAATCAATACAACCTACTATAATGGGATAACAGGATCCATTTTCGGTATTAGCATCTAGTTGAACATCTCCTATATTTGAATAGTTAAAGCTAGCTTCATCCATACAACCTTCAATAAATGGATAACAAGATTCGTCATCTGTATTGACATCTAATTGTATATCTCCTGAAGGCATTAAATAATTAAAAGCTAACTGATCGAGACACCCGAATATTACAGGATAACAAGACCCATTATCGGTGTTAACATCGATTTGAGTATTTCCTATTTCTTGTACATAATTATATGCCAAAACATCTGTACAACCTTCTATGAAAGGATAACAAGAGCCATCTTCTGTATTTACATCAACACCATCAATTCCCGTAAATATATTTGACTCGCCATCGTTGTCATAGTCATTGTAATTAAATGCTAATTCATCAGTACAACCTTCAACAATATCTATACAAGAATTATCTTCTGTATTTGCGTCTACATTATAATTGAGAGCAGTTTCATCGGTACAACCTTCAAAAATATCTATACAGGAATTATCGTCTGTATTTGCCTCTGGGATATAATTGAATGATGCTGGATTCATACATCCACTTATTACTTCAATACATGAACCATCGTCTGTATTTGCACTCACATTAAAGTTGAATGCATTTTGGTTTATACACCCCAGTAAAAGTTCAATACAAGAACCATTATCTGAATTGGCATTGATTTCATAATTAATAGCTAACTCATCGGTACAGCCCTCGACTAAAGTAATACAGGTGCCGTCTGAAATATTAATATCTATCGCAATATCATTAGTTAATGGATTAGATATTCCATCATAATCAAAATCATTGAAATTAAGAGCAGCAGGATCTAAACATCCAAAATTACTGGGTATACATAACCCATTTTCTGTATTTGCAAGTGAATTATAATTAAATGAATTAGAATCTGTACATCCGTTTATGACAGGAATACAAAGGTTTTCGTCCATTGAGTTAGCTGAAGCGTCATAGTTAAAAGCAGATGGATTAATGCATCCATAAATTTTCTCAATACAACCTCCTCCATTTGTATTGACATCCACTTGGAAATTTACCAGAGGAATATAATTAAATGCACTTGTATCCATACATCCGTATATAATTGGATAACAAGAATTATCATCTGTATTGGTGTCTATTTCAGTATCTCCAGTCGGTAGAATATAATTAAAAGCAGAAATATCTAGACAACCTCCAATGACTGGATAACAAGTTTCGTTGTCAGTATTGGCATCCTCCAAAATATTACCAGTTAAAGAAATATAATTGAATGCGTTAGGATCTATACAACCTTCAATGATTGGATAACAAGTTCCGTCGTCAGTATTGGCATCTTCCAAAACATT
>MDTF01012090.1_pt1 | contig 15297 bp, 16 predicted proteins | sample 811191 | NCBI WGS metagenome assembly MDTF01 (sample SAMN05326649, study PRJNA326480) | marine metagenome | isolation source: seawater | place: Southern Ocean | collected 2011
AAATGCGATTTTTATACATATTAAGAAAAATTATCAAACTATAAATTATGTTTAACACAATTTTTCCAAAGATACATAAAGAAGGCTATAAATTCCTAGCTATTTCTATTTTAGTTACCTTTATAGTTTTGTTATTTTCCAAATTTTTAGGATTTCTATTAATAATACTAACAGTCTGGGTTTATTATTTTTTTCGCGATCCTGAAAGATATTCCATTAACGATGATAGTTATTTGGTAAGTCCTGCGGATGGACTTATAACAGACATTTCTGAAAAATCAGGACCTGAAGAATTAAGATTAGAAAATACCACATACACAAAAATAAGTATTTTCATGAATGTATTTAATTGTCACGTTAACAGGACTCCGATAACTGGAAAAGTTGAGGAAATTTATTACAAACCAGGAAAATTTTTAAATGCCTCATTAGATAAAGCTAGTGAAGAGAATGAGAGAAATTATTTTAAAATTAAATCAAATAAAAATAATGAAGAAATTATAATTGTTCAAATTGCTGGATTAATAGCTAGAAGAATTGTCTGTGAGGTAGAACAAGATCAAGATTTAAAACAAGGTGAAAGAATAGGAATGATACGATTTGGAAGTAGAGTTGATATTTATTTTAAAAATAAAAAAGTATTAGCAAAACTTGGGCAAAATGTAGTGTCAGGAGAAAGCTTATTAGCTTCTGAATAATGGAAGAAAATAAAAAATTTAAATTAGTTACATCCAAAAAAACAAGATACCTGCTTCCAAATATTTTAACTTTAGCAGGTGTATGTCTTGGCATAAGTTCTATAAAATTTTCTATAGATGGAAATTATAGTTTAGCAGTAACTTTAATTTTATTAGCAGCTATATTAGATGCCTTAGATGGAAGAATAGCAAGATTGATTAAAGGCACTTCCGAATTTGGAAAAGAATTAGATTCATTAACAGATTTTGTTAGTTTTGGTATTGCTCCTGTTTTCACTTTATATTTTTGGGAATTAAATACATACGGTAAACTTGGTTGGGCAATAACTTTAATTTATTCAGTGTGTTGTGTTTTAAGGTTAGCAAGGTTTAATTTAACTAAAATACAAGAAACAGAAGAATGGAAAAATAATTTCTTCGAAGGAGTCCCATCTCCTGCAGGAGGGTTACTAATTTTAATGCCACTAATCTATGAATTAACAAATTTAAATTTAGGGTTTAATGTAAAAAACTTAACTCCTTATTTGACTGTAATAGTAGCTATACTTTTAGTAAGCAAAATTCCTACGTTAGCATTAAAAAAAATTTCAACTTCACCAAAAACTACAATTTTCTTATTATTAACTATTGGAATAGTTTTTATCGCATTATTATTTTACACTTTAGAAACACTTTTAATATTTGGTTTATTCTATTTAGTATCAATACCAATAAGTATGACTCTTTATAATAAACAAAATAAAAAAAATTTAAACAAAATATCAGAAGAAGAGCATGAAGATATTTTATAATGAAAAAATCAAAGAGAATTAAAAAAAGTAATTCTTGGAAAATTAAACAGCATAGAGATCAATTTTTTAAAAAATCAAAGACTCTTGGATACCGATCTAGAGCTTCATTTAAACTAATCGAACTCAATCAAAAATTTAAATTTATTAAAAAAAATACAAATTTATTAGATTTAGGGTCCTGTCCTGGTAGCTGGGCTCAAGTTGCAAGCAATACAATTAAAAGTGGTAAAATATTATCTATCGACATCAAAGACATGGAGCCAGTTAAAAATGTAAAATTTTTAAAAGGCGATATTTTAGATGAAAACACAAAAATAAAAGTCATGGAATTTTTTCAAGATAAATTGGATGTAATTATTTCTGATATGGCAGCCGATACTACAGGAAACAGATCTCTAGACTCTATTAGAACAAATCAATTATGCGCTGACGTAATTAATTTTTCAAGAAAAACACTTAAACCTAAGGGTGTATTAGTTTCAAAATTGTTTATGGGTGAGGATTTTATTGAGGTTAAAAATTTTGCAAAATCTACATTTAAAAAAGTAAATTTCTTTAAACCAGATTCTAGCCGACGTGAGTCAAAAGAAACTTATTTACATTGCGAGACTTTAAAAGCTGTATAAATTTTAATAATTGTATATAAGTTAATATGGGTACAATTAATGAAGCTTTAACCTTTGACGACGTTTTAATGCTCCCAAGATATTCTGACGTGCTTCCTGCAGAAACAGATATTTCATTAAATTTAACAAAAAACATATTATTAAAAGCACCTTTTTTATCATCAGCAATGGATACTGTTACAGAAGCTAATATGGCAATATCAATGGCAAAAGCTGGGGGCATAGGTGTAATTCATCGAAATTTAAAAATAAAAAGACAATCAGAAGAAGTAATTAGAGTAAAAAAAAATAATTTATTAGTGGGTGCAGCGATAGGCACTAATAAAGAAGATTTTGAAAGAGCGATAACATTGATTGGAAGTGGAGTGGACTTAATCGTAATAGATACTGCACATGGTCATAGTAAAAAAGTTTTAGAGATACTATCTAAATTAAAAAAGAAAAATAATAAAATACCTATTTGTGTTGGAAATATAGCAACAAGTGAGGCTGCTAAAAAATTATATAACTCTGGTGCTGATATAATCAAGGTTGGAATTGGACCAGGATCAATTTGTACTACAAGAATGGTAGCAGGAATTGGTGTACCACAAATATCTGCAATCATGGAAGTAAAAAAAGTTCTTAATAAAAAAAAAGTAAAAATAATTTCAGACGGAGGAATAAAATTCTCAGGTGACATAGCAAAAGCAATGGCTGCAGGAGCAGATGCTATTATGATGGGATCTATTTTTGCTGGTACTGAAGAAAGTCCCGGAAAAAAATTTAAAATTAAAGGAAAAATTTATAAACATTATAGAGGAATGGGCTCAATAGGAGCTATGTCCTCAGGATCAGCTAATAGATATTTTCAAAAAAATTATAAAGATAAATCGAAGTTCGTACCAGAGGGAGTAGAGGGAAGAGTAGAGTATAAAGGAAGTGTTTCAAAAATTATTTATCAATTGCAAGGAGGTTTAAGATCTTCAATGGGATATATAGGGGCAAAAAATTTAAGTGAAATCAATAAAAAAGCAAAATTTATAAAAATTACAAAAGCTGGATTTTATGAGAGTATGGTGCATAGTGTTGAAATGACACAAAAAACAATTAATTATAAATTATGATTAAAAAAATACTCAATTTATCAATTATTATAATTTTTATTCCAACTCTTTTATTTGCAAAAACGCAATATTTCCAAGAAGGCATAGATCTTTATAAAAATAAAAAATTTGAAAAGGCTAAATTTAAATTTGAACAAGATATAGTATTTAATCCTAAAAGTGAGTTATCATACCTGTATCTTTCAAAAATATTTAAAAACCTAGAAGAAAAAGAACTAGAGGAACAAAATTTAAATGCCGTCATACTGCTTAATCCAAAAAATGAAGAGGCAATTTATAATCTTGCAAAATTAAAATTAAATGCGTCAGATTACATCAAAAGCGAAGAATTAAATAATAGACTAAGTTCTGTGTGTAATAATTATTGCGATAAAAGTAAAACACTTAAAATTGAGATTGAAAATTTATCTAAAAAATAGATGCAATTTCATAATGACAAGGATAAAATAATAATAATTGATTTTGGCTCACAAGTAACGAAATTAATTGCAAGAAGAATAAGAGATTTTGGAGTTTACTCTGAAATAATTCCATCACAAAAATTAAATAAATTAAAAAAATATAAAAATATAAAAGGAATAATATTTTCTGGCGGGCCTTCAACAGTAACAAAAAAAAAATTTCAAAGTGTTCCAAAAGAAATATTTCAAAAAAATATACCAATATTAGGAATTTGTTATGGATTGCAACTAATAGCTAAATTACTTGGAGGAAAAATAAAACCCTCAAAAAAAAAAAGAGAATTTGGTAGAGCTTTTTTATATAAAAAAAAATCATCATTATTAACTAAAAACTTCTTAACTTTAAAAAAAGAAGTATGGATGAGTCACGAAGATGCAGTAGTTAAGTTGCCCAAAAATTTTAAGATTATTGCATCTACTAAAAGTTCAAAATTAACAGTAATTGAAAATACAAAAAAAAGGATATATGGCATACAGTTTCATCCAGAGGTTACACATACAGATAACGGCAAGCAGATTTTTAAAAATTTTTTATTTTTAATTTGTAAAGTTAAAAAAACGTGGAACGTAATTTCTCAAAAAAAAAGATTAATAAAAGAAATAAAAGAAAATGTAAAAAAAGATAAAGTAATTTGTGCTCTGTCTGGTGGAGTTGATAGCAGTGTAGTTGCTTTATTAATAAATAAGGCAATAAAAAAAAATTTAATCTGCATAATGGTTGATACTGGTTTAATGAGAAAGAATGAATTCAAATATACATATAAAATTTTTAAGAATAAATATAAGCTAAATGTGAAATTAATTAACGCTTCAAAACTGTTTTTAACTAAATTAAAAAATGTTTCAAATCCAGAAAAGAAGAGAAAAATAATCGGCAACTTATTTATTCAAATTTTTGAAAAAGAGTCTCAAAAGTATAAAAATGTAAAATTTTTAGCTCAAGGAACTCTTTATCCAGATATTATTGAAAGTAAATCATCTACAGGCAGCAAAACATCGAAAATAAAATCACATCACAATGTAGGTGGTTTACCTAAAAAAATGAATTTAAAACTAATTGAACCTTTAAAGGAGTTTTTTAAAGATGAAGTAAGAATTTTAGGAAAATCATTAAATTTAATTAAAGATATTAATTATAAACATCCATTTCCTGGACCAGGTTTAGGAATTAGAATAATTGGTAATATCACCATGGAAAAAATAAAAATTCTTCAAGAAGCTGATTGCATATATATAAACGAACTAATTAAAAATAATCTTTACGGTAAAATATGGCAAGCATACGCTGCTTTGCTACCTATTAAAACTGTAGGTGTAATGGGAGACTCAAGAACCTATGAAAACATTTGTTTGCTAAGAGCGGTAACCTCGGAAGACGGTATGTCAGCGGATTATTATAATTTTCCAAAATTTTTTTTAGATAAAATTTCCAATAAAATTATAAATAACGTTAAAGGAATAAATAGAGTTGTGTATGATATTACCTCCAAACCACCAAGTACAATTGAATTAGAATAATGAATAAAAAAATTAGAAAAATATTATTAAAAAAAAATAAATCAAAGATAGTAAGTTTAACTGCTTATTCAAAAAGTATAGCAAAAATTTTAGACAATTATTGTGATATAGTTCTAGTAGGAGACTCCATGGCTAACGTTTTGTATGGTTTAGAAAATACTAACAAGATTACTTTAGAAAACATTATCCAACACACACTTAGTGTTAAAAAAGGAATAAAAAAATCTTTACTAGTAGTAGATATGCCAAAAAATTCTTATACGAATTCAAAAAATGCTGAAAAAAATGCCAGATTAATTATGCGTTCAACTGGCTGTGATGCAGTTAAACTCGAAAGTAATAAAAAAAATTTTAATATAATTCAGAAATTGGTTATGAAAAAAATTCCTGTAATGGGTCATATAGGTTATACACCTCAATTTAAGAAAAAATTTAAAATTGAAGGAGACACTAAATATAAAGCAGTTGAACTTCTTAATGAAGCACTGCAAATTGAAAAAGCAGGAGCATTTTCTATAGTACTTGAATGTTTATCTGCTCAAGCTTCTAAACTTATTACAGCTAAATTGAGAATACCCACTATAGGGATAGGCTCATCCTCTTATTGTGACGGTCAAATACTTGTAACGGATGATATGTTAGGTTTAAGTGGGTTTTATCCTAAATTTGTAAAAAAGTATGTCAACTTGAATAGAATAATTGAAAAAGCTGTAAAAAAATATACTAGAGAGGTTAAATTAAAAAAATTTCCCGCTATAAATAATTTTTTAAATGGAACAAAACTTAAATAATAAAAAAGACTTTAAAAACAAGATTATTTTTTTATATAAAAATAATAAATTAAAGATTTATTCTTTAGTAACAATTTTATTAATAGCCCTCTTTTCAATGACTATTTTAAAAATAATTAATGAAAAAACAAATAATTTAATGTCTGAAAAGTTTGTTAAAGCAGGCTTATATTTATCATCAAATAATAGAGAAAAATCAAAAGATCTTTACGAAGAAATTATTTTAAGTAAGAATAAATTTTATTCTATTCTAGCACTTAATACCATTTTAGAAAAAGATTTAGTAACTGACAAAAATAAAATTTTTCAATATTTCAAAATTGTAGAAGAATTAAATAAACCACAAGAACAGACAGACCTTGTTATTTTTAAAAAAGCTTTATATTTAATAAAAATTTCAAATATTAAAGAAGGCAATGAGTTATTAAAAAAATTAATAGATGAAAATTCACAAATAAAGCTTTTAGCAGAAGAAATACTTGCTAAATAATAAATAAATAAAATGAAATTATTTTACGTTTTAATAATTTTAATATTATTTCAAAATTGTTCTTTTGATAATAAATCAGGTATCTGGAAGAGTGAAGATAGAAATAATGTTACAGAAAATGATGTATTTAAAGAATTCAACACATTATCAACCTTAAGCGATTCTTTTAATGAAACAATACCTTTTAATAACAAACTTGCATTTAAATTAAGTGCTCCTATTAATAACATTAAATGGAACGATATTTTTTATGATCAAAGTAATAATTTTAAAAATTTTATATATAGTGATTCAAATGAGATTATTTTCAAGAGTAAAAAAATTACAAAATATCAAGTAAATAACTTTATATTATTTGAAAAAGATAATTTAATTTCAAGTGATCTTAAAGGTAATGTAATTATATTTTCCATTAAAGAAAATAAAGTTATTGCTAAATTTAATTTTTATAAAAAAAGGTATAAAAAAATTATAAAAAAATTAAATTTTATAATTGAAGATAATATAATTTATATCTCAGATAATATTGGCTATCTGTATGCTTTTGATTACAAAAATAATAAAATTTTGTGGGCAAAAAACTACAAAGTACCGTTTCGATCAAATTTAAAAATATTAGAAAATAATCTTGTAGCCGCAAATCAAAATAATAATTTATATTTTTTTAATAAACTTAATGGAAATAAGTTAAGATCAATACCTACGGAAGAAACTTTGGTTAAAAATAAGTTTATAAATAATCTATCTTCAAATAACGATTCTTTATTTTTTTTAAACACATACGGATCTTTATATGCAATTAATATTAAATCTATGAGATTGAGCTGGTTTATTAATTTGAACCAATCTCAAAATTTAAATCCTAGTAATTTATTTTCAGGTAATAAAATTATTAATAATGATAGCAAAATTATTGTATCATCAAACCAATTTACTTATGTTATAGACGCTAACTCTGGTACAATTATTTATAAAAAAAAATTCTCTTCACAAGTTAAGCCTATTATTATCAATGACTATTTATTCTTAATTAGTAAAAATAATCTATTAATTTCAATGAATCTCAAAACTGGAAATATTATTTACTCTTATGATATTAATCAAAAAATTGCAAAATATTTAAATATAAAAAAAAATAAAGTTGAATTTAAAAATATAATAATCGCAAATGATAAAATATTAATATTTTTAAAAAATTCATATATTTTAAAATTCAATATTAATGGTAATCTCGAGCAGGTAAAAAAACTACCCTCTAAGCTTAATACAAATCCTATAATTATTGACGGTTCAATATTATACTTAGATTTTAAAAACAAACTTTCAATAGTTGATTAACTATTTGATTTACTACTTAATAGAGACAACTGTTTGATTTGAAGTCCTTGTATATTGTCAGAAGGTTTAATTGGATAATCTCCTGTAAAATAATGATCACTAAATTGTGGATAATTATTATTTCTTTGTGTTCCTATAAGTGCTTTGTATAAGCCATCTAAACTCAAGAACTTCAAGCTTTTAGCTTTTATATAATCACACATTTCCTGATTGTTTTTTTTGTGAGCCAATAGTTCTTCCTTTGTAGGCATATCTACACCATAAAAATCTGGATATTTTATTTCAGGACATGCAATTCTAACATGAACTTCTTTAGCTCCACTTTCATAAAGCATTTTTACAATTTTATGACAAGTTGTCCCTCTAACTAGGGAATCGTCAATTAATATTATTGATTTATTTTTGACTATTGTTTTTGTAGAGCTTAGTTTTAATTTAACACCCAAACTTCTAATATTTTGAGTAGGCTCAATAAAAGTTCTTCCTACATAGTGGTTTCTTATTAAACCTAGTTCAAATTTCTTTTTTGATTGTTCTGCATAACCCAGAGCAGAAGGAACACCGGAATCTGGAACAGGTACTACTAAATCTGCTTCAACGTCTGTTTCTTTAGCGAGTTCAGATCCTAATTTTTTTCTATATTCATAAGCACATTTACCATTAATCAAACTATCTGGCCTTGCAAAATAAATATATTCAAATACACACGGTCTTTGTTTCTGTTTTGGAAAAGGTTTTATAGAATTAAGTTTTTCATTTTCAATAATTACAATTTCTCCATTTTCAACTTCCCTTACAAAAGAAGCGCCAACTATATCAAGTGCACAAGTTTCAGATGCAAAAATGTATGAGTTTTTTAATTTACCAATTACTAAAGGTCTAATTCCAAATGGATCTCTTACCCCAACAAGTTTTTTATTTGTCATCATCACTAATGAATACCCACCTTGTATTTGAAAAAGAGTATCAATCAATTTATCTATAAATTTATTTCTCTTTGATTTTGCTATAAGTTGAACAATAGTTTCTGTATCACTTGTAGTTCTAAAAATAGCGCCATCCTTTACCAAAGACTCTCTCAACAGTAATGCGTTTGTTAAATTACCATTATGGGCAATACTTAAGCCGCCCATATGTAAATCAGCAAAAAAAGGCTGTATATTTCTTAAGGAAATTTCACCTGTTGTTGAATATCGATTATGACCTATAGCAAAATCGCCTGGTAGTTTTTTTAATGTTTTAGGGTCAGTAAAATGATCTCCTACTAAACCTTGTCTTTTTTCAGAATGATAGTTTTTTCCATCAAAAGATACTATTCCACATCCTTCTTGCCCTCTATGTTGCAATGCATGCAATCCTAAAGCAACTAATGCAGATGAATCCGTATGGTTTGATATTCCAAAAATACCACATTCTTCTCTTAATTTATCTGAATTAAATTTTTTCAATTTTTTCTTTTGTATCTATAAAATCTTCACTAGAAGGAAATTCTTCTACCAAAATTTCACTTCCTTTATTTATTAAATTAAATGAAAGCGCATCTTCGGCAGATATACCCCAATTTTGGTATGGGTAAAACCAATTAAAAATAGAAAATAAGCAAACAGATACAACATATCCTTTAAAAAAACCAAACAACAAGCCAAAAGCTTTATCTATTGATCCAACACCAGTCCAAGTTACTGCTCTATTTAATGATTTTCCAATAACGATTGTTAAAAAAAGTGTGAAAACAAAAATTGCTATACCTAAGCCAACATTATTAATAAAATCAGAATCAATATATTCACTTACAATTGGCTGAAACTTTGGAACTAATATTATCGTTACAACTGTAGATACAATCCATTTCATAGAAGAAATTAAACTTAACGAAAAACCTTTTAAAAAACACTGAATAACACTGTAAATTAAAATTAGTAAAAAAAATAAATCAAAAAAATTTAAATTATCAAAAAAGCTACTCATTAAGAAAAATTATTAGTTTCACTGCCAAAAGGCTTAAGCGTTAAAATTAATTTTGGAAGCAAGGTTAGTACAGAAATCATAGCTAATAACATTGCTATGCCGGTGAATACTCCAAAATAAATGGTAGGAATAAAATTTGATAAAACTAAAATTGAAAAACCAAAAACAATAGTTATAGATGTGTTTAAAATTGCAATACCAACAGTGCTATGACATCTGTCTAATGTTTTATTGTAGTTATTAATTTTTTTAAATTCCTCTTTAAATCTATAAATGTAGTGGATACTATTATCTACTGCAATACCTATGGTAATAGCAGCTATTGTTATAGTCATCATGTCTAGCGGAATACCCAGTAACCCAATTATGCCAAGAATAAAAAAAGCGGCGATAAAGTTTGGTACAACTCCTATAAAAGAAAGCACTATATTTCTGAATAAAATTAGAAACATTGAAAAAATTCCAAGCATCACTATACCTAAAGTAAGTATCTGAGATTTAAATAAACTTTGAAGTAAATTATTAAATAAAATAAGAACACCTGCTAATTTATACTCATCTTTTGCGAAACCTAATTTAGTATTTAATTCTAAGTTTATTTTTTTTATTAAATCATTCCTTCTTAAATTTTCTAGTGAATCTTTTATTCTCACACTAATTCTAGCTTCATCTTTATCTACCGAAATATAGGGTGCCACTATTTCTTTTTTTATCTCTTCAGGAATTTTACTATAAAGCACTGCTATTTCTAAGCTTTGAAGTTCTTTGTTATTTAAATCTTCCGCAACTCTTAAAATAGAACCAAAAGAAAGGACTTTACCAATTTCAGGCAAAGAGTCTAAATAGTCGTGAACTTTAATAATTTTGTCCATTTTATCTCTTGTGAACCAATATTTTGCTTTATTGTCATCATCTTCACTCTCATCGTTCCACTCAGAAAATTCATCATCCTCAATAATTTCTTTTTTCTTTATAGGAAATTTTAAAATTATATTTAATGGAGTAGTTCCTCCCAAATCATCATCAATTTTTTTCATACCTTTGTAGATTTCAGTTTCTTTATCAAAATAATTAATAAAACTATTTTCAACTTCTAGTTTTGCTATTCCAACTATACTAAATAAAACTATTAATATTGTAGTGCCGAAAATTATAATTTTATTATTTTTTGTAAACGAACCCAATGTAGATGTAATAAAAGATTTTTCTGTATCTTTTATACCAGCCTCATTATCCGATGAAAAAACATTTAATAAAGACGGTAAAAGTAAAAAAGTTACCAACAAAGAAATAATTAGTCCTAAAGTCATCATCCAGCCAAAATCTATTATTGGTTTAATTCCACTAAACACCAAAGATAAAAAGGCACAAATTGTAGTTAGGACAGTATAAAGAATAGGCAACATCATTTTTTTACTGGATTCAAGTATGGCTTCCTCTTTAGTTAATTGTGGAAATTCTTTCTTTAACTGCAAAAATCTGACAGTCACATGTATATTCATTGCCATATTTAAAATAAGCATTAAAGCAATAAAATTTGATGAAATCACTGTTACTTTCCAACCTATCAATCCTAACAATCCAATCATTATTATTACTGAAGTTGCACAGCCTAGTAATGGCATTACCACCCATTTAATATTTCTAAAAATTAACCAGAGTGTAAAAATAATAAAAATAAAAACTCCAATTCCAAAAACCACAATATCATTTTTAATATAACTCATCATATCATCAGCAATCATCGGTATACCGCCTAAATGAATTTCTGCATTCTCACCATATTTACTTATTACATCTCTAATCTCAGTTATATTTTGATGATTTCTTAAATTATATAAATTTTTATATTCTTCGTATTCTTTTAAAAATTTTTTGTAATTTATTTTTCCTTCTTTTGTCAGACCTGTATCAATAGACTGATTAAAATATTTTTCTTTTACTTTTATATATTCAGCAAGTCTCTCATCTTTTTTTAAATAAACAACAATACCTGATGTTTTGCCGTCTTCACTTATTACATAGTTTTTGTATATTGGGCTGTTAATTATTTCATCAAAACCTTTTTTTCTATCAATTTCTGGGTGAGCTAAAGTTTTGTAATTTTTTAACCTTTCCATTAAATTTTCATCTGTACTTTTTAATAGAGGAACATCGATGACTGTAATAACGCTGTCTACCCACGTTAATTTTTCAATCTTAGATTTAAGTAACTGTAAATTAAGAATAGTTTCTTTCTCAGTAAAACTTGTAACAGGAGTATACGTTAAGACTAAAAAATCTTTAGAACCGTATGTTTCATTGACCTCTCTTAAATACTTAAGGTCTGGATCTCCTTCAAGTAATAGAGCGTCAGATGATGCATCTAAATTGAAATTTTTAGCATGATAGAATGAGAAACCAATTATAAGGACTAAAAAAAGAAGAGTCGCTTTAGAAAAATCTATAACTATTTTTTTATAAATATAAGATAACATCAGGATATTTCAGATATATCTTAATTTTTTTATAACGAAAGAAAAAATTAACTCTAATTTTTGCTTAAATCTTTGAATTTTGTATAAATTCCCTCAAACTCAACTTTCACAGTACCAGTGGGACCATGTCTTTGCTTGCCTAAAATTATATCAGCAAGCCCATTAACATCATTCATTTTTGATTGCCATTCAGCATGCTCTATTGACCCCAGCTTAGGTTGTTTATTTTCTAAATAATAAGCCTCTCTATAAACAAACATTACAACATCAGCATCTTGCTCAATAGATCCAGATTCTCTCAAATCAGATAATTGAGGTTTTTTATCGTCTCTTGATTCTACAGCTCTAGACAGTTGTGATAATGCTAATACAGGAACTTTCAATTCTTTAGCTAACGCTTTCAATCCTTGTGTAATTTCAGAAACTTCTTGAACTCTATTATCATTTCTACCATTTGAATTTGGCGCTCTCATTAATTGTATGTAATCAACAACTATTAAATTCAGTCCAAACAATCGTTTAATTCTTCTAGCTCTATTACAAAGTGTTGAGATTGTTATTGCAGGAGTTTCATCAATGTATAGGGGTAGATTGTAAATATTTCTTGATGTTTCTATATATCTATTAATTTCATCTTCAGTTACTTTCCCTCTTCTAATATCATCAGATCTAATTCTTGCTTGTTCAGATAAAATTCTAGTCGACAACTGTTCTGAAGACATTTCCAGAGAAAAAAAAGCTATAGAAGACTTTTCTTGTCTGCTCATAAGTTTTTGGGCGGCGTGATATGCAATATTTGTAGCTAAAGCAGTTTTACCCATACCAGGTCGGCCTGCCAATATTACTAAATCAGATTTATGTAAACCCCCTAATTTCTCATCTAAGTCAGTAAGACCTGTGGGTACACCAACGATCCCTTGATCATTTTGCATGGCCAGTGTAGCCATTTCAATTGTTTGATCTAGAGCTTGATTAAATTTTAAAAAAGATTGAGAAAAACTTCCTCTTTCAGCTAAATCAAATAAAGATTTTTCCGTTCCTTCAATTATATTTTCAGCATTTTGTTCTTGAGCATTAGCGTTTAAAGTGTCTGAAGATAATTTATCAGATATCAAAACTAATTCTCTTCTTAAGTACATTTCATGAATAATCTTTGCATAATCCACAGCCTGTTTAGCAGAACTGGAGAATCTAGTAAGTTTCACTAAATATTCTGTGCCGCCAACTTCATTAAGCATATTATCTTTTTCAAAAAAATTCTTTAAGGTGATAGGATTTGCAATCATTCCCTTGTTGTTTAAACTTTGAATAACTTCATAAATTTTTACATGGGCAGGATCGTAAAAAGTTGGAGAACTTATTATTGTAGAAATTTCATCGATGATATCGTTATTTACTAAAACAGATCCTAATAAAGCTTGTTCTGCTTCAATATTTGAAGGCTGTTTATTTTCTATATTATTATTTAGGGATTTAATTTCTTTCACAAATACATAATAAATTAAAGACTCATGCGATAAAGAGAAAAGTTACACACTATTTTTAGAGATCTGTGGAAAAGTTACTTAGACTTTATTTTATCTATTTTAATAGAAATATTTGCTTTCACTTCAGAATGGAAATTAATATTAGCTTGAAATACACCAATTTTATTTAAGTCATCTTTTAATATAATTTGTGATGGACTAACTTCTGCATTAACTTCTTCTTTTATCAAATTTGTAATTTCTTTAGGCTTAATAGTTCCGTATAGCTCGCCGTTCTCTTTACTTTCTTTATTAAATGTAAAAGTTTTATTATGAACTAGTTTTGAGATTTCTTTGAATTTATTTGTTGTTTCTGTATTTTTTTTATTTAATTCATCTTTTTTTTCACTAACAAGTTTTTGATTATCTTTATTAAATCTTAATGCCTTACCTTGTTTAAGGAGAAAATTTCTACCATAGCCACTTTTTACTTTAACTTTATCTCCTATATTTCCTAAATTAAGAATATTTTCTAGTAAAATTATTTCCATTTAAATAAGTCCTAAAATTTTAGCTTTTTTAATCTCACGTGTTAGTTTCTTTTGTTTACGGAAAGAAACAGATGTAATTTGAGAAGACATAATTTTCCCATTATCAGTCATGTATTTTTTTAATAAATTAATATTTTTGTAATCTACAACTGGAGCATTTTTGATTGATAGAGGGCATTTTTTTGAAAATTTACCATCATTTTTCTGAAACAAGCTTAATTTATTTAATGAATTTGACCCTCTTTTTTGAAATTTTTTATTTTTTCTTTTCATTTTTTATTTTTCTTTTTTAAAGTATTCATTTTCTGTATCTAGTTTTTTATATTTAACTGTTAGATGTCTAATTATAGATCCATCAACTTCAATTTTTTTCTTAACTTCATTTAAGGTATTTGTATTTCCTTCAAATTTGTAATGAATATAAAAACCTTTTCTGTAATTTTTAATTTTATTAGCTAGATTGAGGAGGCCCCATTCCTCGATTTTGATAACTTTACCTGAAGAATTATTAATAACTTCGGTATATTTATCTTTAATAGATTTTAATTCTTTTTCAGCTAAATCTTGTTTAGCTATTATAGTATTTTCGTAAAAAGCCATAATTTGTTATGTTAATTAAGTTTTCTTAATTATTTGTAAAAACTGGTTTATACTATAATGAAGAATTATAGCAATACTAATAATTATTGAATAAACTTATATAAATGAGCGCATTACTATTTCCAGGTCAAGGATCACAAGTTGTTGGCATGGGATCAGAATTCTATAAAAATTTTGGATTAGTAAAAGATATATATAAAGAAGCTGATGAGAAGCTAAAATATCAGATTTCAAAAATAATTCTTGAAGGTCCAGTAGATCAACTACAATTAACTCAAAACACACAACCAGCGATTCTGACTGTTAGCTATTCAATTTATAAAGTTTTAAAAGATGAATTTGGTTTCGATTTTAAATCATTTAAATATTTTTCTGGTCATTCACTAGGTGAATATAGTGCTTTAGTTTGTTCAGAG
>MDTF01011717.1_pt1 | contig 15296 bp, 13 predicted proteins | sample 811191 | NCBI WGS metagenome assembly MDTF01 (sample SAMN05326649, study PRJNA326480) | marine metagenome | isolation source: seawater | place: Southern Ocean | collected 2011
ATGTCTGCAATAGATCATCTAAATAAAAAATTTAAAACAACCACCATTAAATTGGCAAATCAAGACTTACAACGAACTTGGAAAATGAAACAAGAACGTCTGTCTCCAAAATATACCACAAAGATCAATGATATTATTACCGTAAAATAAATGACAAAATCACTTCAATTTTTCACTCCAAAAGCATCAAATAGTACTGGTGCAATTTTTATTGACACAGGAATCTCAGCCGGGTTTCCTTCTCCAGCAGACGATTTTAAAGAAACTAGAATTTCTCTAGATGAAGAATTAATTACCAATAAAGAAGCAACATTCTTTGCCAAAGGAAAGGGACAGTCTATGATTGGTGCTGGTTTAGATGATAATGATTTGTTAGTCATTGACAGAAGTCTTGAACCTGAAAACAATAAAATAGCTGTTTGCTTTTTAGATGGTGAGTTTACCATCAAACGATTAAAAGTAGATGACAATAACATATGGCTACAACCAGAAAACCCAAAGTATCCTATTATTAAAATCACCGAAGAAAATGATTTTGTTATTTGGGGAATTGTTACAAGTGTTATTAAAAAAGTATAGGTTCAGAATTATACCTTAACTACGTTTTACAAATTAAACAGGATAAATTCTTGTTTTTTTAGTTAGAAGTCCTAATTCAAATTTCGTTGTTCAATAAAAAAACGTTTCATCAACTGACTACATTCGTTTTCTAAAATACCGCTGACTACTTTTGTTTTTGGATGTAAAGTTGTCTGTAAATTAACAAAGCCTCTTTGAGTCTCAGAAGCTCCATATACAATTTTGCCTAGTTGGGTCCAATAACTTGCTCCTGCACACATTTGACAAGGCTCTAAAGTCACATAAAGCGTACATTCTTTTAAGTATTTTCCGCCAAGAAAATCAGCAGCAGCGGTAAATGCTTGCATTTCTGCATGTGCTGTTACATCATTTAAGGTTTCTGTAAGGTTGTGTGCTCTAGCAATAATTTTATCATTCATTACAATCACAGCCCCAACAGGAACCTCTCTTTTCTTAAAAGCTAACTCAGCTTCCTGAAGTGCTTTTTTCATAAAATAAGTATCGTTAAAAGGCTGAATCATTTCAAAAAATATTTATTCAATATTACAAATATCTTTTGAGTTGTAAAATTGTATTTTTGTAGCATGATGAATGCTTTACTTGACGCCATAAAATTTCCATCAGATCTTAGAAAACTAACTACAGATCAATTGCCAAAACTGGCAAAAGAATTGCGTGCGTTTATTATTGATATCGTAGCTACAAAACAAGGCCATTTAGGCGCAAGTTTAGGAGTAGTAGAACTCACCATTGCCTTGCATTATTTATTTGATACGCCTAATGATTTATTGGTATGGGATGTGGGCCACCAAGCGTACGGACATAAAATTTTAACCGGTAGAAAAGATATTTTTGAGACCTACAGACAGCTTCACGGTATTTCAGGATTTCCAAAAATAACTGAAAGCAAGTATGATGCTTTTGGGGTTGGACATTCTTCTACCTCAATCTCAGCTGCATTAGGGATGGCAATTGCATCTTCTTTAAAAGGCGAAACAGGAAAACATCATATTGCAGTAATTGGCGATGCATCTATTGCTAGTGGAATGGCATTTGAAGCGTTGAATCATGCGGGTGTTAGTGATGCTAATTTATTAATTATTTTAAATGATAACGCCATTGGTATCGATCCTTCTGTAGGTGCTTTAAAAGAGTATCTAACCAAAGTAAAAACAGATAAGTCTCTAGCAAAAAATAATATTATACGCGCACTAAACTTTGACTATTCTGGCCCTATAGATGGGCATGATTTAGATAGTTTACTAAAAGAGCTAACGCGTTTAAAAAGTAAAAAAGGTCCTAAGTTTTTACATGTTATTACCACTAAAGGAAAAGGACTCGATCAGGCAGAAAAAGATCAAGTAAAATATCATGCTCCTGGAAAATTTGATGCTAAAACAGGAGAATTAGCTCCCAAAAGCACAGGTGCCTTTCCTCCAAAATACCAAGATGTTTTTGGTACAACAATTGTTGAGCTAGCTAGAACAAACAAAAAGATTATTGGCATTACTCCAGCAATGCTTTCAGGAAGTTCCTTAAAGATGATGCTGGAAGAGTTCCCTGAAAGAACGTTTGATGTTGGTATTGCAGAACAGCATGCTGTAACCTTAGCTGCTGGGATGGCAACACAAGGAATGGTACCATTTTGTAATATCTATTCTACCTTTATTCAACGAGCCTATGATCAAATAATACATGATGTGGCTTTGCAAAATCTACCGGTTATTTTTTGTCTAGATAGAGCTGGACTGGTAGGTGAAGATGGGGCTACACACCATGGTGTTTTTGATATTGCTTACATGAGAGCTATTCCAAATATGATTGTTTTTGCGCCAAGAAATGAAATAGAATTACGTAATATTTTGTACACTTCTCAGTTGGGCTTAAACCATCCAATTGCGATTCGTTACCCAAGAGGAAGAGGGGTGTTATTTGACTGGAAGAAATCATTTGATACTATTAAAATGGGGACTGGAGTTTGTCTACAAGAAGGGAGAGATATAGCCATACTATCTTTAGGAGCTATTGGAAATAATGTTACAAAAGTGCTGGAAGAATTTCCTAAGGTCGCACATTATGACCTACGGTTTGCAAAGCCTTTAGATGAAAAGTTACTTCATAAAATATGTGCTGAATTTAAACAAATTATTACCCTAGAAGATGGAGTGATACCCGGTGGGTTTGGCTCAGCAATTCTAGAATTTTCTGCCAAACACGGGTATAAAAATTCAATTAAAATTTTAGGAATACAGGATGACTTTATAGAGCATGGAACTATTGATGAACTTCAAAAAATGAATGGAATAGATTCAAGTTCTATCAAACAAACCCTAAAAAATTTATATTAAAAAAGGCGCTGTAAACAGCGCCTTTTTTAATACGTATAATCAACCTAGCGAATGATTATTTTACTAGATGATTTTCTATTGTTTTGATCAACTAAATTCACAATATAGGTACCTGCTCTTAGATTAACAGAAACCTGTTGTTCTGAATTTTCATTAAAATTAATTGTTGACGAATACACTTGTCTTCCTGCCATATCAAAAATTCTACAGGTAGTTTCTCCTAAATCATTTTTGGCCATAAGCGTAAAGTCTCCACTTGAAATTGTAGGATAAACTGTAAATACTTTTTTATCCGTTAAAACATCATCAACAGAAGCTACAGCATCCGTAAATTGTCCAGAGAAAATACCTCTTCCATAAGTGGCTGCAAAAACCATATTATCATCTCTCATGTCTAAGTCGGTTACTTTTACATTACTCATACCGTTATAAGACTGAGTCCAAGTAGGATTGGTATCAGAAAAATTTGAGGTTCTCCAAATTCCTAATTCTGTACCTATAATTACCTCTTCTAATAATAATGGGTTTTGTAAAATTGCTTTTACAGGGATGTCTGGTAGATTTCCTTCTTTACCTACCCAAGTTGTTCCTCCATCAGCGGTATACCAAATATTTTGAACACCATAGTTATGCATGGTTACAAAAATTTCATTTTCATTGGTCCCTAACTCTATGTCAGAAATAGATCCTACAAAATCAGTTCCAGTAATATCCGTCCATATAGGATTGTTGGGGAAAGTATTTGTTGTTCCTGCTATCTTTATCAATTTCCCGTTTTTAAGACCTATAAATAGATTCGATTGATTTGTTGTATAGTGAGAAACTGTTAATGCTGACGGTTCTGAATCCATAAAAGAAGCATCAGCAATATTTGTTCTAGTAACTGTTCCAGATTTAATATTTCTATACATTCTAACAATAAAGTCTGAGCTACTAGAATAATTTGAATATAAAATATCTAAATTAGAATCTAGCGCTTCTTGGTTGATGAAGTCTCCATTAGATCCAGATTCATTATTAATAGTTCTCACATTTCCGTTTGAAAAGTCATATAGCTTAATATTTCCATTGTACACATAATTCGCTATACAATACTGGTCTGTACCATCTTGATCAAAGAAACTGTAAGCACCATCACCCCCTTGTCTTTCGTAAAAGCTATTTACTCCAGCAGAAGCGTTTTCTATCATTAGAGTTCCATTGTCTTGCGCCCCTGCTAAAAAGTATTCATTACCAGAGAAAGCGGTAGTAGGCGCTACCCCTACTGTATAAAATTGCAGGGTATTGTATCCTTTTTTTCTAGGAAAAATATTGTTTCCCGCATTGGTAGAAAGGTAAACACCTCCATCGTTACTAAACACCATTTTTGAAGAAGAAGAGAAGGCTAATCCGTGTTGATCTGCATGAACTTCTTGGTAGCCCCATCCACCGTACCAGTGTGATATTTGAGACCATGAAGTTCCACCATTTGTGCTTTTAAATAAGTCAATTCCACCAACATAAAGGATATTATCATTAGTAGGATCTACTCTTATAAGTAAATCATAAAAAGCCTGTCCTCTCGTAAAATCGTTTGCATCAATTCCAGTATCTGCATCATTTGGTAACGCTAAAGTTGTAATATTCGTAAAGTTATCTGTTGTTTTGTATATCCCTACAGGATCTGTATTTAATTGTGCCAACACATATATTGTATTTGCATCTGTTGGAGAACAGGCAATTTCTGTTCTTGAACCACTAGGCACGGTGTGTTTTAATGTAAATGTTGATCCATCAATAGAGTGATAAATACGACCTCCTCCTTCACCAAAAGTATTGGATTGGGTTGAGACATAAATAGAATTATCAGCAGCAATTTTTATGTTGTTTGGTTCTAAATTCTCTCCAGCACTTAATACTAATTTAGAAAAATTAGTTCCATCAGTAGATTTATAAACTCCTACTTCATTAATTCCTAATAATGCTCCATAAGCAAATGTTTCGGCAGCAGCAAAGAACACCTCAGAAGTTCCATTATTATCTCTTACTACTAGATCATTTATATGCTGTATTCCGGGTAAAATAGTATATCCTGAAGTGTTAGATCCTGGCTGTAAGGTTCCGTTTACACCATTTCCTAAAGCGGCAATAATTGCATTTCCATCTGTATCAGAAACCATTGCTGATGTAATTGTAATATTTAATGGGTTTCCCTCTTCATTAAAACCTAAACCGTCACCACCCATAAGTATAGGTGCTCCACTTACATTATTTACAACAATAACCGCAACAGCTCCTGCATCTTGAGCTCGTTTTACTTTGTCATCAAAAGTACACTCACCTCTTCTAATAACTGCAATTTTTCCGTTTACTGCAGATGAATTCACGATAGCAGAACAAGCGTCTTCTGTTGGAGATGTTGCATCAATAGCTAGAACAAGGTCACCGGTAATCGCCGAACTTAGGTCAGAACCAAAACCAGTTGTAACTGTAATGTTATAATCTGCTGCAATATTAGCAGGACTATTAATTTTAAGAACTGCTGCTGGTGATGTATCTACATAAGATGATCCTGTTACACCTCCATAAATCTGATTCCATGTTGCACCTCCGTCTGTTGTTTTCCAAAGTCCGTTACCAACTGCATAAGCACTAGTATACGATTCTCCGGTTCCTACATACCAAATATTAGCATTATTTGGGTCTACGGCGATTGAAGACACAGATAAGTTTTCTGAAATACCTACATAACTCCAAACAGAATTTATATCTGAAATATTTGTGTTTTTCCACAATCCCCCACTAACACCTCCAGCATATACTGTTTCTTGAGTTGGATCATTAGGGTCAAACAGTAAGGCTCTGGTTCTACCCCCAACATTATCTGGACCTCTTTCTACCCAAGGATTATTAACTGCATCTCCTGGCGCTCTTTCCTCTAGTCTCTCTGCGTTTAATCTTGCTTGTAATTGTAGTAATTCTCTTTTATGTGTTCGCCCTGTTGCTGGATTAATTTCATTTAAATATTCTTGTTCAAAATACTTATTAGGCGGGATCCCTTTAGCTTTTCGCTCACTTTTTGTCAGCTCTAAAGTTTCGTTGTAAGGATGACTTGCTAAAAAAGCTGCATGCTGTTTTCTTAATTTTTCTGTAGACGATTCTTCAGTAGCATAGTTATAAATAAATGTAATACTAAGAATCGCGATTGCTAGAAGAAGTAATTTTTGTTTCATTGAAGTTAAATTAATTTCAACAAAAATAATTAATTAGTTTTTGAATTTTTCATCTAATTTGTTAAAATTTTTCTAAGAGCTTTATTTTAAATAATTTATGATTTATTGACAATTAAATAGTTAAAGGGTAAATGTTTCTTATTATTCTGAAACATCTCTTTTGGTTAATGGGTCTATTTTTAATTGATTAGGATGTAATTTACATTGGAAAATGCTGCATTTTCTTCCAAAGCATTGTTATTTTAACATACTTTCTTTTTGTATTTTCAAGATATACAATAACGGCAACATCACCCTCTATGCTAAAAGGATTTTTTTGAATTCCTGAAGGATCAATTGTAATAGGAGTTTTTAAAAAATTGGTTTCTCTATTTTCATTCATTAAAATAGAACATTGGTATTTCTGGTCTCCTAGAGATTTTAATTTACAGTAGTTGTCTTTAAAATAAATTCCATCTAGCTGTATGTTTTTGGTTGAACTATTTTCTAACGTCAGGTAAATGTTTAGTCCAGACCCTCCGCCTCTTACACCAGCAACCCAAGATTGATAATATGATTCTTCAAAAAGAATACGTGAATTTTTTTCTAAATTAATTTTATTACTGCAGCCTACTGGCAACAAGATTAAAAAAAGGATGAAACTTTTTCTTTTGGTTAGTAATAAAGAGTATTTGATTGTTTTTGCTAGCATAAAAAAATTTAAAAACTCATTACTATACAATACTTCCGTGAATCTTTTTATGAATTCTTATGGCATAACTGTCAGACATTCTTGATACATAGGTACAAATGGACATAATTCTTTGGTAGGATGAATTGGTGTCAACCCTAAATTCTTCAGGAAGTAAGTTGAGCAGTAAATCATCATAGTTAGTAGCCTTGCCTGTTTGATGATTATTTAATGCAGTGACAAAAATGTCTAATAAATCAGCAATAATCTTATAGCCTGCTACTTCTTTTTCAACCACCTCTTGACTCTTGTATATTTTTGAAATACTAATTTTAAGGATGTCATTAATTTGTGCTTCATAAGCACATTTATCTAGTAACGACGTAGAGAAAGTCCCTTTTAAAATAGGTGTTTCGTTTGCTAAAAATATATCTACGGCTTCATTAATTAGCGTATTGATAGCCAGTGCTCTTAAATAACTAATCCTATCTTTTTTAAATTTTAATGAATGGTATTTTTTTGTGTCTATAGAGTTTTTGACCAATTTAATCAGATACTCCAAGGCAAATTCTTCTTCAATTAACCCTAAATTAATTCCGTCTTCAAAATCTATAATCGTATAACAAATATCATCTGCGGCTTCTACCAGAAAGGTTAGTGGATGTCTGTGAAAGCTAATATCATTGGTGGTTGATTTTTTTAGCAATCCTAGGGTTTCAACTATGTCTAAAAAGGCATCTTTTTCAGACTGAAAGCACCCATATTTTTTATCTACAATATGGCTTGTTGGTTTCTTTGGTAATGATTCTTTAGGATATTTTATAAAAGCACCCAGTGTTGCGTATGATAATCGCAATCCACCTTGAATCCCTTCTCTGTTTTCAGTTAAAATTTTAAGTCCATTTGCATTCCCCTCAAAATCAATCAGATCTTGGTATTCTTTTGCTGTTAATAGCTCTTTATATTGAGCGCCATTTCCAGTTTTAAAATACTCTCCAATGGCTTTTTCTCCAGAGTGGCCAAAAGGCGGATTTCCAATATCGTGCATTACAGATGCAGCTGCCACAATGGCTCCAAAATCATTAAATGTATAGCCTAGCTCTTTTAGGTTAGGGTATCTTTCTAACAGCACTTTCCCAACCCTTCTTCCTAAGGTTCTACCCACAACAGATACCTCTAAACTATGGGTAAGCCTAGTGTGTACAAAGTCTGTTTCTGATAGTGGAATGACCTGTGTTTTGTCTTGTAAGCTTCTAAAAGCCTCAGAAAAAATGATGCGATCAAAATCTACTTCAAAACCCAAACGTGTTTCGTCTTGTTCTGCTCTTGGTCGTTTTTGAAGGTCTCCAAAGCGTTTTAAAGAAAGTAGTTGTTCCCAGTTCATTGTATCAAGAATTTAGTTTATTCATTTCTCTTCGAAGTTAACAAAAAAAGAGAAGCCTCTTAAAACAAGACTTCCCTTTTAATATCTATTAATTAAATAATTTCTAAGATCCGCACATTAAACAATCATCATCTGGCTCGGCATTTTTAGAAGAATCAACCATTGCTTTAAACTCTTTTGGAGTCATTGGCACGTCTTCTTCTTCTTTTGTAACTGCTTTCTTTTCTTTAGAAAGAGTAAACTGAATGGCATTTACCGCTGATTTAGTTCTTAGATAATACATCCCGGTTTTTAATCCAGATTTCCAACCATAGAAATGCATGGAGGTTAATTTTGCATAATCTGCATCTTGCATAAATAAATTTAATGATTGTGATTGATCTATAAAATATCCTCTATGACGAGCCATATCTATAATATCTTTCATACTCATTTCCCATACGGTCTTGTACAACTCTTTTAAATCTTGTGGAATTTTATCTATGTGTTGAATAGATCCGTTTGCACGCATAATCTCTTCTTTCATATTGTTGTCCCATAAATCCATCTCTACCAAGTCTTCTAATAGGTGCTTGTTTACGACAATAAATTCTCCAGACAGTACACGTCTTGTATAAATATTGGAAGTATACGGCTCAAATGCTTCGTTATTTCCAAGGATTTGAGAAGTTGAGGCTGTTGGCATTGGTGCTACTAATAATGAGTTTCTAACACCGTGTTTGATCACATTTTTACGTAATTTTTTCCAGTCCCAATTTCCACTTAAATCTTCATCATTAATTCCCCACATATTGTATTGGAATTCACCCTCTGACATTGGAGATCCTTTAAAAGTAGAATACGGTTCTTTTGCTTTTGCTATTTCCATAGAGGATTGAACCGACGCAAAATATAAGGTTTCAAAAATTTCTTGATTCAGTTTTTTGGCAGTGTCAGATGTAAATGGCAAACGCAACATAATAAATGCATCTGCGAGTCCTTGCACACCTAAACCAACTGGTCTATGACGGAAGTTAGAGTTTTCTGCTTCTTTTACTGGATAGTAATTTCTATCAATAACCGTATCTAGGTTTCTTATCACTTTTTTGGTTACATCGTATAGTTTTTTGTGATTGAAAAACTTTTCTCCGTTTTCTTTTTCACTAATAAACATTGGCAAAGCAATGGAAGCAAGATTACATACAGCAACTTCATCATTGGCCGTATATTCCATGATTTCAGTACACAAATTAGAGGAACGAATGGTTCCTAAATTCTTGTGATTTGATTTACGATTTACAGCATCCTTATAAAGCATATAGGGAGTTCCTGTCTCTATTTGTGATTCTAATATTTTTTCCCAAAGCTCTCTTGCTTTGATTGTTTTTCTTCCTTTCCCTACTTTTTCGTATCCTTCGTATAGTTTTTCAAATTCGTCACCATAGGTGTCAAATAAGTGAGGACATTCATTTGGGCACATTAATGTCCAGAGTCCATCTTCTTGTACTCTTTTCATGAATAAATCTGGCATCCACATCGCATAAAATAAATCACGTGCTCTCATTTCTTCTTTTCCGTGATTCTTTTTCAAGTCTAAGAATTCAAAGATATCTGCATGCCAAGGTTCTATGTACATTGCAAATGATCCTTTACGTTTTCCTCCTCCTTGGTCTACGTAACGAGCCGTATCATTAAATACCTTTAGCATTGGTACAATTCCGTTAGAAGTTCCGTTAGTTCCTCTTATATAGGATCCTGTAGCACGTACGTTATGAATAGACAAGCCAATACCTCCAGCTGATTGTGAAATTTTAGCAGTTTGTTTTAATGTATCATAAATTCCATCAATACTATCATCTTGCATTTGTAATAAAAAACATGAAGACATTTGTGGTTTTGGAGTTCCAGCATTGAATAAGGTAGGTGTAGCATGTGTGAAAAACTTCTTACTCATTAATTCGTACGTAGCAATAGCTTCATCTATATCATTTAAATGAATCCCAATAGAAACACGCATTAGCATGTGTTGTGGTCTTTCTACAACAATTCCGTTTAACTTTAATAAATAAGAACGTTCTAGTGTTTTAAATCCAAAAAAGTCATAGTTAAAGTCTCTACTATAAATAATGGTAGAATCTAATTTCTCTGCGTTATTTGAAATAATTTTAAAGACTTCATCAGATAATAAAGGCGCTTTTTTACCTGTTCTGGGATTTACATATTCGTGTAAATCCAACATGGTTTCTGAAAACGATTTTTTAGTATTTTTATGTAGATTAGATACGGCAATTCTTGCAGCTAGTTTTGCGTAATCTGGATGAGCGGTTGTCATAGTCGCGGCAATTTCTGCAGCTAGACTGTCTAATTCTGGTGTGGTAACTCCGTCATATAATCCTTCAATTACGCGCATGGCTACCTTTACTGGATCAACAATCTTGTTAAGTCCGTAACACATTTTCTTTACTCTTGCCGTGATTTTGTCGAACATCACTGGCTCTTTTTTGCCGTCTCTTTTTACTACATACATGCTGCTATTGCTTTTTAATTAGTTGTCAACCGCACAAGCGGATTGATTATTTTTTTGTCTTCCCCTGTTAAAATTAGGTGCTATTTTTTAGAATAGACTTCTAAAAATCTGCATCAAAACTAATGCTTCCAGTCCCACCGGACTTCACTCCAGCTTTTTGGTATTCTGATACTCTTTTCTCAAAGAAATTGGTTTTTCCTTCTAAAGAGATCATTTCCATAAAATCAAAGGGGTTCGTTGAATTGTATTCTTTTTCGCAATCAAATTCTTCTAATAATCGATCGGTTACAAACTCTAGATACTGAGTCATTAACTTTGCATTCATCCCAATTAAACTTACTGGTAATGATTCTGTAACAAATTCTCTTTCAATAGTTAAAGCATCTACAATAATTTCTTTAATCCTATCTTTTGGCACTTTATTGACGATATGATTATTGTGCAAATGAACCGCATAGTCACAATGCATTCCTTCGTCTCTTGAAATTAATTCATTAGAAAAAGTAAGTCCTGGCAATAATCCTCTTTTTTTTAACCAAAAGATAGAGCAAAATGCTCCTGAAAAGAAAATTCCTTCTACCGCTGCAAAAGCGATTAATCTCTCGGCAAATGAATCTGATTCAATCCATTTTAAAGCCCAATCTGCTTTCTTTTTAATCGCAGGAAAGGTTTCTATTGCATTGAATAATTTATCTTTTTCTTCATTATTTTTTACATAAGTATCAATTAATAAAGAATAGGTTTCTGAGTGCACATTCTCCATCATAATTTGAAATCCGTAAAAGAATTTAGCTTCAGAATACTGCACTTCATTTACAAAGTTTTCAGCAAGATTTTCATTTACGATTCCATCAGAAGCAGCAAAAAAGGCTAAAATATGTTTGATAAAGTAGCGTTCGTCTTCTGATAATTTGTTTTTCCAGTCTATAATATCTTCTGACAAATCGATTTCTTCTGCTGTCCAAATACATGCTTGTTGTTTTTTATACCAATCCCATAAATCATCATGTTGGATTGGGAATATTACAAATCTATTATCATTTGGCTGTAAAATTGGTTCTTGTAAAGACATTTTTTATTTAGGTTTTCTTTGATGTTGAAAATTTTTTCTTAATAAAGGAATAACAAAGATTGAAAAAAAAGGAAGAAATACAAAGCGCTACTTATTCACAATACCTACTAAGTTTTTAACAAAACAGAATTTTAGTGAAAGAAACTCATTTCTTTATAATTTTTTAACAACCTGACAGTTAGGCTGTTAATCTCTATTTTTTTTACAAACCCTTGTTGTTGCTGACATTCTTAAAATAAGAATATTAAAAAATAAAAACGCTTTTAAACACTTTTTTTATTATATGTCTATCTCAATCTTTTTTGAAAACCGATTGATATTAAAAAAACAATTCTTTAAATCAGCTTTAATTAATAATAGCTGAGGTTGGGGGTAAAAAATTGAAATTCATAAATAAATAGCAAGAAACTAGAATTAACAGAAAAATAGACAAAAGAAAAAAGATCGTTATATTTTCAATATTGCTTTTTTATCATAGGAAACCCCAGTAATTAAATTACTGGGGTTTCTATTTATTTTTGTTTCTTTTGTTAAAAGGTAGCTGTTAATTGCATTGAAACTTCTATTTCAAAGTCTAGATCTCCTTCATCTGAAATTCCCGTTCCAGAAAATTGAATTGTTAATGAAGTATTGTTTAAAAAATTAGCCTCAAGTTGATTTAAAATGACTTCGTCTGTAATTTCAAATACTGATGAATTTGATGCTTCAGTTGCAATATTTATATTAGAAATCGTGGCTATTACGTTTCCTTGAATAATAATCGAGGCTGTTTCTATTATAGCATTTGTGTTCCCAATTACATTTTTAAATTGATAACTTAAAGAATCTATGTTTATAGAGGAAATAGTATCAAAGTTTGAAACTATTTCAGTTATATCTTCGCTTGTTGTTTGGTCATAATCTAAAGATGCTCCATTTGTTTGTGGAAAATTAACAATTATAGATTCATTAATGGATGTGCTTGCTGTAATTTGAACTGTATCGGAATCTTCACAAGAGGTAATTAAAACAAGTGCAAAAAACATGGTAACTAATTTTTTCATTTTTTATTTTTTATTTTTTATTTTTTATTTATAGTATAAAGATACCCATTTATTTATATTCCTTAGCCACCTTTTCTAGTTCTGTATACCAATCTTTGCCAAATTTTCTAATTAATGCTTCTTTCACAAATTTATAAACTGGAATTTGTAATTCTTTTCCTAAAGTGCAAGCATCACTACAAATATCCCATTTATGATAATTTACAGCAGCAAACTCACTATAATCTTTTACTCTTACAGGATACAAATGACAAGAAATTGGCTTTTTCCAATCAATAACTCCTTTATTGTATGCTTCTTCAATACCGCAGAGAGCAGTATTTTTTTCATTAAAAATAAGGTATGCGCATTCAGAGTTATTGACTAAAGGTGTTTCTAATTCTCCAAAATCGCTAATGATAGAGGTTCCTTGATTTTCTATTTCTCTAATTCCTTCTTTTCTTAAAAAAGGTTTTACTTTTGGGTAAATCTCTTTTAAAATACTTACCTCTTCCTTATCTAATGGCGCTCCTGCTTCTCCTGAAACACAGCACTCTCCTTTACATTGAGAGAGATTACAGACAAAATCTTTCTCGATAAGGTCTTCGGATACGATGGTTTTTCCTAATTGAAACATCTCGCAAAAATAGTATAAAAAATTTCTATTATTTTTACATTTTGATACCCTTAGTTTTATAATTTTGTATTTGAAAATAACGTAAGAATGAATTTTAATTTTAAAGAAATATTTACTGCATTTATGGTGTTATTTGCGGTGATAGATATTGTTGGAAACATTCCAATTATTATAGATTTACGAAAGAAAGTTGGACATATTCAGTCTGGAAAAGCTTCTATAATTGCGGGAATTATCATGATTGTATTCCTTTTTTTAGGACAAAGTTTGTTAGAGCTAATTGGCATCGATGTGTATTCATTTGCGGTTGCAGGTTCATTTATACTTTTTTTTATAGCCTTAGAAATGATTTTAGGAATCACTCTTTATAAGGATGATGAAGATGCTGAATCAATTACAGCCACAGTATTTCCACTAGCTTTTCCGTTAATTGCTGGCCCCGGAAGTTTAACAACCTTACTTTCTTTAAGAGCTGAGTTTCATATAGAAAATATTATTCTTGCTGTTTTATGTAATGTAGTTGTTATTTATATTGTCTTAAAAACTTCTCCAAAAATAGAGCGAATTATTGGTGCAAACGGAATCAAAATTATCCGTAAAATATTTGGCGTAATTTTATTAGCTATTGCTGTTAAGTTATTTGCTGCAAATATAAAAGCGCTGTTTTAATGGTTTTTGATGTTTTAATTATTGGTGGTGGGGTTGCAGGGATGCAGTGTGCCTTAGTTATTGGATCTGGTCTTAAAAAACCCTTTGCTAAAAGCAAAAAAGTAGGCATACTTCTTCATCAAAGAAGTTCTCATTTACAAAATGCTCTTTTTAATAATGTTCTTGGTTTAACTTCTGGTACTCTTGGAGAGGACATATTAATTCAGGGGAAGAAACAGTTGACTGAAAATTATTCTGATGTTTCACAAATTGAACATGAAAAAGTGATTTCTATTGCTAAATACAATGATTTATATATTGTAAAAACAAACAAAAACGAGTTTAGGTCTTTGATTGTAGTGATGGCTTTAAATTATGCAAAGCCTTTTACAATTAAGGGCTTAGATGATTATATAGAACCTCATCAAAGAGCAAAGGCAGTAAAAGACAGAATTCAGCTAAAAAACGAAAACTACCTCGTTAAAAAAGGACTGTATGTTTGTGGAACTTTGGGGGGGTGTAGAAGTCAGTTTGCAATTGCAGCAGGCAGTGGAGCTATTGTAGCTACAGACATTCTAACGCTTTGGAATGATGGAGAACATACCCAAGTTCATGATAAAATCTAAATCGATTTTTTTTCAATCTTTCCTAAGATATTAAGAATTAAGATTGCCAAACCAACTAAAATTTCGACTGAAAAAATCCAACTAAAGGCTTCTTTTTCTAGTTGGTTTACTAGACCGCTAGACAAAAAAAACATCCCATAGAAGTACCAGAATGCTTTTCGATAAGATGATTTTTTTGTCTCAGAGATCTTTGTCATTTTCATGGAAACAAGATGTATTATTCCTACAACTATAAAAGTAACTATCAAGATTAAAAATCCTTTTCCCATAAAATAGCGATGTTTTTTATAAAATTAAAAACTACTCAACAGTAACGGAGTGTTTTAAAAAGGAAGTTTCATACGATTCTATCATGATGACCTTTACTGTTTGTGTTAAAACTTCAACTCTTACCAAAACTACACATTACACTGGATACCAACAAAAACTTTTCAATGAAATCAAAAGACTCAAAGAGGTTGAAGGGTATGGATATAAGAGAATTAGTTACATACTATACGAAAAAGGTTATAGGTCTATAAGAACAGATTCAATCCTCAGACACAACTATATATATTGAATATTGTAAAAGATAAAGGAGAATTAGTGAGTA
>MDTF01018628.1_pt1 | contig 15287 bp, 13 predicted proteins | sample 811191 | NCBI WGS metagenome assembly MDTF01 (sample SAMN05326649, study PRJNA326480) | marine metagenome | isolation source: seawater | place: Southern Ocean | collected 2011
AAAAGATTATTAAATAATTATGAGCATTCCAAAGAATTTCTATAGGGTACGCTAAGCGAAATAACTTCCATGACAAAACAAATGAAACTAATACTAGAAGCAATCGGGTGCTCATCGCTATTTTTGTATGAGCTTTTAAAGTTAAACCCGATATAGAAGCAGCTCTTTCGTTTCTTACTTTCATCTTTTCAATTTGATAATTCCATCATAAAGCTTGAAATATCTACTACATACTTGATCAACTTCAAAATTTTTAGAGATTATTTTTTTTCCTTCCTGTCCCATTTTTTTTCTATTTTTTTCAGTTTTGCATAGCATGCTTAAAAGCCCATTGGTTAAAGCAATACTATTACATGGTTTGACGATAATAGCAGATGATTCCACTACCATGGTCACATCACCCACATCTGTTGCCACACAAGGCAGCCCTACACACATCGCCTCAGCTAATACATTAGGAAAGCCCTCTGTTCTCGATGACAAACAAAAAATATCCATAGCTGACATGTATGCTGGGACTGTGTTTACCTCTCCTAGCAATGAAAATCTAGAGGTCACGTCATATTTGTTAAGCCAATTAACGAGCTGCTCATTTTTGCTATCCACATTACGACCAAGCATAATACAATGCACTTGATGGAATTTAATCATTACTCTTGAGGCGGATTGAATAAAATTATGAAAATCTTTTGAGTGATGGAATCTGCCTACTGTCCCAATCACTATATCACTAGAGCTAATATTTAACGCTCTACGAATTCTCTCTCTTTCAGACTCATCATATTTATTAACTGAAAGATCAAATCCATTCGGTATGACGATCATCTTTGTCTTGTCATACCCATAAGCCGTGTGATGATCTATTGCAGCTTCTGCAACACACACAATCACTCTTGGAATTATACGTGATAGTAATGCACCCATCTTCATCACTATATAAGTAACTTTAGAATCGAGATACTCTAGTTTCGTGCGTCTTATCGACCAAACGACATTTCTATTATTTGCTAGCCTTGAAGCAAGACCGCCAATTAGATTAGCATGATACATCCAAGTATGGACAATATCAGGCTTGAGTGCTCGAATGATCTTGGTTAAACGAAAAAGTCCAGTGAAAAAGGATAAAGTTCCTCTAATATTAAGAGCTATCACGGTCACGCCCATATCTCTTAATAATGGCCCTAGCTTTCCATCATCCGTTAGAGAGACTACTACTGTAGTGTTAATATGTTTAGATCGGTTAATTACCAGCCGTTTTAGTGCCGATTCAGCACCGCCAGTATTTAACCCAACAATTATATGAATAATGCTAGCTTTCATGTCAAATCAACTATAAATCTGAGAATACATGCTGATACTGTTGAACTATTTTTTGCACGCCATATGGAGCGACAACTGACTCTTTCATAATAACTTTTGGCGACTCTATAAATAAAGTTATAGATTCTGAAAGAGAGGTGGCTGTAATATTGTCAGCCAGGTAACAGCCCTGAATATCCCCTAATATTTCTTGACAACCACCCGGCGCGGGCGTGGATATCACCGGTGTTCCGCATGCTAATGCTTCAAGTATCACATTAGGGAACCCTTCATAGTAAGAAGACAGAATAAATGCATCAGCTCGAGAGATCCATGCATAAGGATTACTCTGGAACCCCATTAAAATTACATTTTTATCCAAATTAAGAGATTGAATCAAGGTCTGTAAACTTTCCTTAAGGGGGCCATCTCCTAAAATTGCAAGCTTAACATTAGGATTTTGGGTTAATGCAACTGCTTTAATCAATAGCTCGAAACCTTTTTGGCTTGTAAGTCTTCCAGCTGCTACAAAAGTTGTTTTAGATTCGTCATTAAAAAAATCGGCTGTAGAAGGTTCATTTATAATCATAATCTTTCTAACCCTTTTGTAATCGATAGGATTGTTTATGAGTACAAGATTCTGACAATTGCCCGTTATGCTAACTAGATCAGTTAACATATCTTTTGACTGACAGATGACTTTATCGAAAGAAGGGTATAAATATCGATAACAAATTTTCCAAAGCCTGGGAAAACGAACTCTACTCAAACCTTCGCTTACAACTATCGTTTCCCTAGCTACAAACCTAACACTTCTTGGCATTACAGGTATTAAGATGGCCATAGCTAAGTTTAAATAACCGATAGTTGAAAATACAATATCTGGCTTATTTCGCCAAATAGACAAAATGATTTTTGGTAAAGCGTAACGAACTCGTCCACATTTTAAATTGATTAGGTTAATTTCAGGAGGCAATTCTTCGCTATAAATATCATCCTTCATATTTACCACTAAAATAGATAAATCAAAATCGTCTTTACTGAGGTTATTAAGCAGCGTTACTACAACTCTTTCGGCACCCCCTTGAGTCAAGGTTGGAATTATAAACATTATATTTTTTTTCATCTAAATCTACCCAGAATTATCCGAAATTTGAGTAAAGCTCTCCAAATAAATGAAAAAATAAGATCAAAAATATTTAGTTTATTTACTAATACATTTTTTAAGACGTATTGTAGGGACCTGATCTGGGAGCTATAACTTTTAAGGTCATAGCAAATTTTATCTATTTCTGAGTAACTAGATTTATTCAAATGGTAGCAAACCGTCCAAATACCAAAAGGAAAATTGCGAAATTTCCAAAGTTGCTGAGGAATCCAAGTCATACCCATATTATTGACTGGCCTGGCATAAAAACCATCGCTTATTACATTAATTCCCATTTCATCCAATACCTTAATTGTTACCTTATCAAAGGAGTGAGCAGGAGCAATCCATAGCTCAGGATAAATATTATTAGAATGAAAGATGCTTAATGCCTTCTGTAAATATTCAGATTGGGTTGAGTAAGGTAGTCCTGAAAATTCACTATATTTATTTAGTTTCATCAATCCAGACTCAAAAGTTTGGTATCGATGTTGATATCCATGGATGGCAATCGACCAACCCATCTCTTGCCAACTTCTCACTTTCGACCAAAAATGTTCATTTTCTTGTCCAGCTACAAGATTTTGATCTCTATTGTCAGGTACAACCGCTAACATAGGTTTTATACCCTCTGAAACTAATACTTTTTCAACTTTATCCCAAGATTCCCAATTCATTGTAGGGCAAATGTCATCAAAGCGAACTAGATAAGTGGCGTTTTTCATTAGGTTACTATAAAGATATGCATACAGATTAATATAAAGGAAGTGAGTATATATTTAGGAAAAAGATTATCTCAGGCATATCAAGTTTTATAAAGACCAAAGTAAAGGTAGTATTAATATATTACGAGGCTGTAACAGATTTGTAAATTTTTTCTACCGCTAAAAAAAGTGATTGTTTTGAATACTTTAAAGAACTTTTCTTCAAAGCTTTGGAAGCGAGCTCCTCTCTAAGCGATTTATCTTCAATTAGCACATAAGCTTTTTCAATAAAGCTTTTTTTACTGTTCGCTGAATATAGAAACCCGTCAAATCGATCCTCCACTATTTCTAAATGGCCTCCTTTATTAGCTGCTAGAACTGTAGTTGATTGAAGCATAGCCTCTACAATTGTTCTCCCAAAAGCGTCTCTATTGCTTGGAGCTATTAAAATATCAAGTCCTGAAATTATCTCAGATGGGTTATCTAAAAAGCCCGTAAAACTAATATAGTTCTGTAAATTTAATTCTTTAACAATACTTTCCAAGTAATGCTTATATTCATCGTTACCACTGCCCACCACCAAAAGATGGATGGGAACTTTAGAAATGCTAATTAGTTCGGGAATACACCTTATTACAAAATCAATATTTTTATAGGGAACCAGTCTTCCAACACAACCTAAAATGAGAGCATTCTCACATTTTAATAAATGTTTATTAATAAAGTTCTTAGAGGATTTTTTGTTAAATCGAGTATCTGTATCAAAAGCGTTATAGATCAAAGATCTCTTGACTGGGCTAATGTTATAAGAGGCTGAATTTATAACTGCTTGTGATATACCAATAAAGTGATCGCATAGAAGAGTAATACATCTCCAGAATTTTGAGCCCGATAAAATAGTCCTCTGATGCCATATAAACTTTATTTTTGCTATCCTGGCTGCGACTGACCAAGTTAGATTAACTCTTAAATCATTTCCATGAACAATATCTATATTATTTTTTTGAATAAATTTTATAAGGGGGCGAATATTAAAAATCATTCCAAAAAGTATCATAGCAATATTTGGGGATTCGCCGGCTAAATAGGTAGTTTTGATTTCTAAATATTCAACTCCAGATTTTTTAAGTAATTTTGATAAAGGGCCATCTTTTTTATGCAATAAAATAACAACGTCATAACCTTGCTCTCTAAGTATTTTGTATAGCTCTAAAGCCGATAAGTGGCTTCCCCCAACACTGTCACCTACAAAAGGGAGTAATATTTTCAAAAAATGACCTTATAGCTCATATTAAGTAGTTATTAGTAAGATTTATCTTGCTTTATTGCTTTAGATTTTTTAACGTTATCTTCTTTATGTAATCTATTTAGGTAATCCTCTGCCATCCAGGATACTGCATTCCTATATCCTCTGTTATCAATTATAACTTTAGAGTAACTTACCACTCCCATCTTACACAAGATCTCAGTCCAATAGTAGAATACCGTTTTATCGAATATTTTCCATTTATCTCGACCAATAAAAGCAAACAAGCCTTTCACAATCAACCTAACTATAGAAATCCATTTTGGAACAATGTATGGAGAAGGATGCTTCAAACTCCAAACGCCTCCCCAGTCCAATTCGTGCATCACCTCAACAAATAAATTTCTCTCAACTTTATGTTTTGCTTCAATGATTTCCCAATAGTCTAGATATTCTTTATCCCAAAGTGGTAGCCTCCATTCATAGCCAAAAAATTCGTACACTCTTTGAACGGTGATGACGTATTTGGTTTGTCTGTTTTTAAATTCACTAAACTCATATAAACCAAAATCATCGTTACTATTTTTTTCTGCCAATCCACCTGTTTGTTTTAAAATCTCTTTCCATAAGTTATCAGCAACCAAATTCAGATTATCGAAAGTTTCCAGGTATCTCCAAAGCGAATAATGTTTGTCAAGTATCGATTTTAATATTTGCTCTTTTCTCTCTGTAATACTAAGACCTCCTCGATCGCCTAGAAGTATTTCAGGCAAGTGCGATCCTGTTAAGAAATCTCCGCTCATTCCATTTACAAAAATTGCATCATCAGGTATCCACCCAGATTCTTTAAGTAGGCGTACTGCTGTAAACTCATGCTCAACAGGGACAGAGGCAAAGGTATTGCTAAATGAGAAGTAGTCTTTATGAAGCTCCGAGTGATAATCTTTGTTTACAATATCATGGGTTAATTTAATAAATTTCCAGTCATACCCTAATTTCTCGGACACTTTTCTACTAATTGAGGATTCAAAGTTATTATTTTGACCATATGAGAAACATTTAACATTTTTATACCCAAGATAAGCAAATCCTGATGCTACCAGTCTTGAGTCATAGCCGCCACTTAAAGGGACTACAATCATTCTACCTTGTGCGGAATCAATTATCTTTTGCAAAATGTGAATGGAAATAACCTCAAGATCTTGTTTAAGTTTATCTTTTCCGATTGCGGAATCAGGATTAGATGGAAGGTAATTATAATATGAGCATACTTTTAATTTTTTGCCTTTTTTAAATTTCAAATATTCGCCAGACTGTAATTGCTTTACGCCATCTAATAATGTGGCGTTGCCAGAGCAATAACCAGACATTTGTAGCATCAATCTATTATCTAATCCAGGAGATGTTTCTGAGTTACTTAATTTGTGACCTATTTTAGCTGGCTGATCCGTAACGATAATATGTTCAGAGTGACTAGTAAAAAATAAAGGAATGCTCCTTATCCTATCAACCGATGCAAATAAAATCTCAGGAGTTTTAATTACAACGGAAAAATGGCCATCAATATCCGAGAGATATTGTTTTAAATCTTCCTCGTTGGCATTTTCAATCAACTCAACCAGAGTATCAGCAAAATCCTGTAACTGTTTGCACCCAAAAACATAACCTTTTATCCAAACTGAACCCCATTTTTGATCAAAGCAAGTCCAGCCATAATTAGATGTTATTTGAACATCACAGTTACTCATAAGTATCTTTAATCTTTAACTGCAATAAATAAAGTTCTAGGCACATCAGATAAAGAGGTCCTATGTTCTCCCAAGTTAATTACTTTGCTAAATCCAAGAGTCTTAAAATAGTCGTCAGCCCACTCGCTAATATTAGGGTTCATAAATTCTAAATTTTGATTCCAATCAACATCTTTTTCATTTGGCTGGCCTGTATCGAAAACAAAATACTTATTAGCCGAATCTGCAAGTCCCTGCATTATTCTCAGACTATCATCTTCACCAAGCTTTCTTATCCAATGATGAAAAATAGAAAGACATATCACCATATCAGCTTTTGGAAGAAGCGAAGCATTGTCAGGAGTAATCTCCATTTGTGTAAAAACAATATTATCTACTGAGTGTTTATGAGCTAGCGCTTTGGCTGCAAGGATCTCGTTACGCCCATAATCTATACCTATGGAAAATCCACCACGCTTTGCCATGTTAAATGTAAAAAAACCTAGGTTGCATCCAACATCAATAACAGTAGGGCTATGATTTTCAGGAAGAAAATTATTTATGGCATCAAGTCTCCCATAGCTTGCGCGCTCATCTTCCAATACATCTTTCCTTGGCATAAATGCATTTGGTGCGTACGTGTTTAGAAGTCCAGCTTTCATTTGCATAAACAACTGAAATTTAACCAAAAGCTTTATTACTCTGTACAAAATTGCATTTCCTAAACTTCTATATAAATTATTCATTTTTTACTTTCTCCTTGGTTGATAAATTTTTCAATCTCAATTAACTTATTATTCAGATATTCTTGAGTAAAATTATGACTTGAATTCACCTCAATAATCCGAACATTTTTTTCTTTACAATAACTTATTAAATCCTTACGAAGATTTTCTGCTCTATCAAAATAGTTTTTACTATTTATTCTAATTAACTTTCCCTCGCCTCTCAATCCTCTCTGTTCATATCTCTCCATAGCTATTTTAGGTGGTACAGAGAAGACTAATAATAGATCTGGGAGAACGGAGCTAGCAAGAATAGCACGAATAGGAACAGATGAATTAAATAAATTCTCCTCTATCTCAAAAGAGAGAAACGGCTGCATAATACCGCTATCAACTAAAATACAGTTGTTATTCCCTCTTAGCCTAATACCAGCAGATCTAAATGCAATTTTTTTAATCAGCCACCAATTGTTTTTTTTTATAAGAAAATAAGGGAAAGAAATTGGTTTTACCAAAAACCCGACCGCCAGGATTCTTAACAAGTTTATAGCTGTTTGCCATAATGACGGAGTAACTGGATAAGCTAAACCAAAATTAATTTCTGAGACTGGCTTAGAAGTTAATGCAGTTAGAAAGGTAGTTTTACCTGCTCCACATAATCCTAATAACTCTATTTTATAGCCCATAAAAAATTAAATATGAATCATTATTTTTAATCAGGGTTTTGGCCGCTGAGTATTCCATTTTCAAGTATGTATTTTTTATCGGAAGCATTAACGAATGTTTCCTGATGAGAAATCGCTATTATTGTAACCGTTCCTCTAAGACTGTTGAGCGTCTTAAGAATATCATTTTCACTAGGTTTATCTAAAGCTGAAGTTGGTTCATCTAGCAATAAGATTTTAGGATTATGAAGTAATGCTCGAGCCAAACCAAGTCGCTGTTTTTGTCCTCCTGATAAACGACCTCCATGCTCCCCAACAACAAAATCTAAAGTGCCTGGAAGTTGCTCGACAAAATCTATTGCTCCGGCTCGTTGCAATGCTTCATTTAAAATTGAATCAGAAATACCAGCATCTCCAAATGTAATGTTATTTCTAATAGTATCGTGAAATAGAATAGTCTCCTGAGGTACATATCCGATTAAATTTCTTAAAGATGATTTTTTTAAATTATTTATATTTTTACCATCAATTTTTATTGTTCCAGTGTCAGGTTGATTAAATCTCAACAACATATCTACCAGGGTTGTCTTGCCTCCGCCAGAGGATCCAACAATAGTAATAAAATCTCCTGCCATGATCTCAAGATCAACTTGTTTCAGTACACTTTTGGAGTCATAAGCAAAGCTAACATTATTGAAATTTATTGAATCATGAAGAGCAACTTCATCTCCAGACATAAGGTCTTCTCTTGCTTCTTGAGATTCGCTAATAATTTTTGTAACAAACCAAAATGGTGGAATTGCAGTCATAATCTGCTGATAATATTGTTGGATTTGGCCTAAACGTTGACCACTTCTATAGAATAATAAAATTAGAACAAGGAGCTCTTCAACTCCTCCCTCCCAATAAGTAGTTAATATGTAGAGGGCAACTGCTATACCTAAAACTTGAACAGGCTCTTGAAAATTTTTAATTACAGCAGAACTTAAAATTATTCGTTTTTGCATTACAGCAAGCTGGTTGATATCCTGTTCTAAATAATTTTGAAGTCGAGCTTGCAATCCCATTGCCTTATTTGACTTAATGCCTCGCAGATTGTCTATCAATGTGGATAGTAACTTCGCTTGATATTTTGTTAATGCTTCAGCAGAAACTCTTGCCAGAGTTACAAAGTTTCTTAATAAAAAAATAACTACTAAACCTAACACGATGCCGCCCAAAGAAATTGGAGCGGATATGGTCAAGGACATTGCTGAAAAAAGTCCTACTTGAAGTAACCCAGCAAATACCAAGCCTGTTGCTCTAAATACATTAACTGCTGACTGAACTTGAGTACTGATGGCTGTAGAAAAGTCTCCAGTTTGATTATTAAGAAAATAACGCCAATCAGCATACAATAGAGAATTAACCATGCTCTTTCTAAAGTCGGCCTCAACGTCAGCACAAATATATCCAACCTCCCTCATCGCGTAGAAAGATAAATAAGACTTTAAACTCATTAAAAAGACAACTAGTAATAAAATCGATCCAATAGTTGCCTCAAGTCCAACCATCTCGAAAGCTTTAGTAATTCCTGATTCAAGAAAACCAAGTTCTTTATCCTCACCATTCTGCAATAATGCCATTCCAAGAAGAGGTATCATTGCAGCAAAACTTACAGCCTCTGCTAATCCAGAAAATAGCAATGCAAATACTGTAAAAAGACTGCGTTTTGGATAAGCTTTTAAAAAATAATAAATAGGATAAAGTTTATTTTCGGTATTATTGGAATTCATTAATTACCCCTTAAATTTCAAAATTAATAGTTAACTCAAACATTATCGAAGTAAACATCAGAAAAACTTGTTTTAAATATATGCTCTTCTTTGTTAATGAATCTATCAAATTTGTTAAAATCAATACTTAGCCTAGAATCACTCGAATAATTTGCTTTTACGTAATAACAACTTTCTTTAATTAATTTTAATGCCTCAGGCATTATTTCTGGAAATCCTAGATTAATAAAAAATACTGGCTTATTTTTCTTCAAAATTGTAGGAGTTGTCGATGAAAAAATGAAGTCTATTATATATGCATCAATATTTTCATCAATTTCCTCAAATTTTTTTGTGGAAGATTGGAACCCTAGAGATTCCACAAAGCCGTTTGGAACTTTTGTGGCACCTTCGGGATGAGGTTTATAAATAACATCCACTTTAGTTTTCTTAAGATGGGAAAGTAATTTTACTTGCCAGTCAAAATAGGTCATATCATGAAAGATTGGCCTCAATCGCGCACCCTCTCCATGAAATGCTGTGCCGACATACATAACCTTTTTAATTTTTTTCTTTACTATGATGCTTTGAGCAACCTTGTCTTTATGAATATTCCCAATAGCACTGTTAAGAGATTCAATAATTGGAAGTTTCTTGCCAAATATTAAGTCCTGTTTAAGATAAGCATTTCTAACCTTTTCGTTGACATTGTTAAACGTAACAAAATGATCAGTATGCATAAACTCAACCCAATGCACAGGTGTTTGTTCATGATGTGAATTTCCTGAACCATGATCATGAGTTACCACTTTTATATTCTTTCGTCGTAATTTTTCAATCATTATTACAGCCCAAACAGACGAGCCACCACTCCCAAACCAGACTTCTCCATGAATCTTATGCAATAAATGATTATTATTATGCAGGTGATAATCCACAAAATTATTAGCTTGATTTAACCAAGTTAATATATATTTATTGGATTCAGGGGATAGTGTATAACCCGCCTCACTGAATTTTATTTCAACCATGCGAAGTACATCTTGAAAACCAGATGAACCTTCTGACTCTTTTGTAATACAACTTTTAGAGACAGGCCCAAACCATTCATCAAATCCAGAGTATCGCAACAGTTTATTGGTTCCTTTGGCATGTTTTATAGCAAGACTTGATGGATTAATAGCTAAAATATCATTTTGATTAAACCCATATTTTGGAAACAATCTAACGTTGAGGCCATTCCAAAGAAATTCTTTTCCAAAACGTTTAAGAGTTCGAGGAATATTTCTACCATAGTCAGGCCCTGAACTTTGATTCAAAAAAAATACGCATTCTAATGGATCGGAGTGATAAAGCGCTTCAAGCCTTTTATAGTGTTTAGGAATTAGAGGTCTAATGCCATCTTTTTTACATTCTTCAGCTAGCACTGTTGCTTCAAATAATCTGAGTATCTCGCAAAGAAACCACTTAAACAGAAGTCTGACGGCAATTAATTCAGAATATTTTTTTTCATTACCAGTAATATAAGGAATCAGATCACTTGTAAGAGAATCCATTACCTCAGCAGATTGCTTATTATCGAGTGGCCAGTAGAAATCGATTACTCCATTATCATCGAATGAGACTTCACTAATATCAAGCGACCTAATGACCTCGTCAAAGGACTCTAATGGCTTCAAATCATCATCATATTGCTTGTCCATAATTTTCTTCTTTAATATGTTCAATTAATTTGTATTATTCTCGTTATTTCGAATCTTACTAACGATTGATGAGATATTATCTAAAGGACCAGACTTAGTCCATTTAACTTCGGGCTTGATAATTTTCTTGGCAACAACTTGAAGATAAGACCTGTTTCTACTTGCATCAAAAACTCTGCACTCAAGAACACTAAATCCAGCTTTTTCTAACAATGCTGACAGAGTGCCTTCACTAAAAAAATAAATATGTGGAATTGTAAAACGTTCGTCGGTCAGTGGAAAATTATACATGTCAGAAACATGCGGGACTTCGATAAAAAGCAAGCCTCCATTAGATAAATCTTGGAACATTTCTGTCAGAAATGGCAAAGGATCAGGAATATGTTCTAAAACTTTCGTATTGATCAAGATATCAAACTGTTGCCCAAAAATTCCGCTAACATAACTCTCATTTCGAATATCTGCATCAAGTCTTCGTTTAGCTAGAGCAGCATAAACTGGATTTAACTCTACGCCACACATTCTATCTATCGAGAGTTCTTCATTTAAGGTATGCAGTAAAGTTCCGCCACCGCAACCAATATCCAGTATTTTAAGATCTATATTAGTAGAATTTGTATCTAATAAATTTTTAAGCCACCTTGCCTTTTCTCTATTTTCTGAAGTCCCATCTGGCAACGATATAATCTTGTCAAAATACTCGTCAGGAGTAACGTTTGAAAAAATATCAGCATCATAATTCTCATAAAGCTTTTCATATTCATCTTGTTCAAGAATTGGAGATCGATAAACAAGACTGCATTCATTGCATATCATCCAGTTCATATCATCCTTCGGAGTAGTTTCAAAAACAGTAGCTAAATATTTATCTTCGCCCTTAAAAGTAAATAACTTTTGAGCATCTTGAGAGCCACATAGGTAGCAATTTGTTGGTTTCATTTTATCTCCTTATTTATTGATTAATTTTATTTTATCTCTTTAAGATGGAGCTCCGCGAGCGCCATATCAAATTCATTTTTGACTTGTAGCGATGCTTTTCTACTTAAAATAATGTGTCCTTTTGAGTCATTAATATTTTTCTCATCATTAAAATAGCATTCTCTTTTAGTTAGAGTAATACCTCCACACTGACGATACAAATAATCTCTTTCTAAGCGAAGAAGATCACTATCGTAGTCATTCCCAACTAATTTTAGCCCCGAGCCAGAATGCCTATAAAAAACAGAGTCTTCGGTAATCACACCTAAAACTTTATCAACATCATGTACCCGCATCACATTAATAGCTTTATTAATATAAGAGGTAGAACGAAATGGAGATTCGGCAGTCAATTCTAGAACAGCGCTATATTCGAGTGGATTTTTGTCTTGAATGACTGACATTATTGCCGGTCTATACGATGTGTTTTCTAAAGCATTTATTAGCTCGCGCTCAACTATGGTAATTTTTTTTCCATAGATGGAGTTTAAAAATTGAATGATTTCAGCGTCAGGAGTGGTAACAATTAATTCATAAACCAATTTTGAAGAAAGAACTGCGTCAATAGTCCATTCAATCAAGGATTTTCCACCTAACATCTCGAGAACTTGGCTATGTTTTTCAATAGAGGAGCCTCGAACTGGAAGGACAGCTAAAACAGATAAATTTGGCTTACTAACTCTTTCAGCGTGTTTTTTATATATTTCAGATCTCGTGCGAAGAAGCTTTTCAGTATTCGATGTTAAATTGTCTCCATGCTTTCTATAATAAAACAGAGGTAAATTAACATTACCAACTTTGTAAATTTCAGTGAGTTTTAGCCAAACATCCCACCCATCTTGGCAGTCAAACTCACTACTGTAACCTCCAACCTCCAATAAATACTTCTTACGTATGAGAGTACAGGCACCATGAGCAGGCTGATCTAAAAGGTTTACATCTTCCTTAAAATTATGTCGCCTTTCCTGACCAATAACATTACCAAGCTTGTCGACATAATAATAATCAGGAAAGATGAGGGCTAAATCTTCAGATTCTTCAATCGTATTCACCAAAACTAATAATGCGCTCTCATCGAGATAATCATCAGCATCTAACCTCATCACGTATTTTCCATTTGCGGCGCGAATAGCTACATTATTAGTCGCAATTAGCCCTTTATTTTCTTGAAAAATTACTCTTACATTCGGATATTTTACGTATCGGTTTATAATATCCTTAGAATTATCTGTTGACCCATCGTCAATAATAATAAGCTCAAAATTTTTATACGTCTGAGCAAGAACACTTTCAATTGCCTGCTCAACATATTCTTCGTAGTTATGGCATACCAAGTATACTGTGACCAAAACCTCTTTAGCTTTTATGTTTTTCATAGGATATATATAAATCTATTATATTTTGGTAATTTGCATCAAGGTATTCGCTTCCGAGCTCGTCTATTAACCATTTAAATCTTTCAAAGTTAGATTGAGTATCTACAGCCAAACTTATCTTTGAATGGTCAATATTATTTTTTGGAAGGAATCCTAGGTTAAAATCTTTAGCATTTTCATAAAAATATTCAGTTACATGCTCGAAATTTGAAGCCTTTACCATTTTATCGAATGCTCTCCGTAACGCGGATTGGGAGACTAGCTCTACGCTCATCCCAATGGGATAAGAGCGTGGAAAAACATTTGTTACCATGTCCATGTGATCTGGAGAATAAATATCTAATGCCTTAGACAATAATTCACTGCTATGCAAAGGGCTGTCTCCGTTTATTCTAACTGCTGCATCCCAACCATTCCATTCCATACATTTAAGAAACCTTTCTGCTACATTGTCTCCCGAGCCACGAAACACAGGCACGTCGTTTTGTTTACAAAACTCTGCTATTGGATCATCAATATTTCTACTAGAAGTTGCAACACAGACTCCATTTAGACCCTTTACTTTATATGCCTTCTCAAGTACATACTCTATTAACGCTTTATTATTAACTTGACGTAGCGCTTTACCTGGCAGCCTAGACGAATCAAACCTGCTAAGGACAATTGCTCCAACCTTAATGTTCATTAGCGATTATAACTTTCTAAGATATCGATAATAGAAGTGAAGTCCTTCATTCCAAGCACTTCGTCATCATTCAGGGTTAAACCAAACTCTTCTTCTATAGCAACCAGTAAACTCATGTGCTGAAACGAATCCCACTGCACACAGTTTTCTACTGAGGTCTGCTCATTAATTTCTTCAATGGGAATATCAAATATACTAGACATGATATTACGGAGACGGTCATTCATATAATTTCCAAAAAAAACTTTAATTTATAAAACCTGTATATGCTCTGGAGAGGTAATGTCTACCATATTAATATCGCAAAGATATATTTTCTTAAATGGTTCTTTTGTTTTTATATCAAAACCATGATTTTCAAAAAAACATTCAACTTGGGAATTTTTTTTAGTTTTAGAAAATAATCCAGTCACAAACCTTGCTCCTTTCTTCTTACCCTGCTTGATACATTCTTCGAATAAAACCTCTTCTAGAGCCCTGCCAATAGCCCTGCAGCTTAATAAAAAAGAATCTATCTCAAGACCTTCTTTCTTGTATCTAAGAATCGCTACTCCAATCAACCCGTAGGTACCAAATTTATCATCAGCCTTTAACGTAACAATATCAGACTCTTCTGACTGATATAGCACGTCAATTTCTTGTTCAGTATAACGTAGTGTCGTAAGATTGTATTGATTTGTTTTTTGAGTTAATTGTGCAACCCTGGCTATGTCCGATGGATCTATTGCCCCAACCCTTGCAACAATTTCAAGGCTACTATAATAGTCTTTTAAATTTGATGTAGATTCTAGTTCTTTCTTTCGTTGACTTTCCGCATAGTACATCTCTGTTCGATTAGAATCTACACTAGAATGCTGCAGCTTATCAAAATAACCCTTGTCATCAAAAATATATTTAAGCTCCGATAAATTTTTAGGAACTAAAACGGAGGCAACGTCCGGAAGTAATTCTTTTACCATTTCTATCTCAAAATCACTATCGTCAACAAATACAATATGCTGAAGTCCTATATTTAACTCTTGTGCAATTTCTTTGATATTTTCTGGTTTTAAATCCCAGTTAATTTTCATGGAAGAAAAATCATTTTTACTTAAGATCATGTTTTCATTATCTCGAAACACTGCCAAAACATCAGTCTGGTTATTCTTACTACAAATAGCTAACAGCACTCCTTGAGACTTTAAGTTTAATAAGTCCTTTTGGAATTGAACAAAGTAAGATCCTGGGTGATTTTGATCAAGGGTAATACCGGTGGCACCATCTTCTCCGACAACGCCT
>MDTF01002116.1_pt1 | contig 15286 bp, 5 predicted proteins | sample 811191 | NCBI WGS metagenome assembly MDTF01 (sample SAMN05326649, study PRJNA326480) | marine metagenome | isolation source: seawater | place: Southern Ocean | collected 2011
AAATAGCGTACTCAATTAATATTGTATCTGTGATTGCAAACAAATGAAGCAAACACCAATTTAACAAGATCGTTTTTCCGATACGTACTTTGTACAAATACGTGTGGTACAAAACAATACACGTACAAAAAAGTAGAGAAGGTATTATACTTTTGTTGCCATCAGTACCTAGAGTACATGTACTGATGGTACAAACACATACCGATGGTATATACAGTTATTTAATGAAGAATTCTTTGATTTATTCAACAAACTGTTTTGTTATTAATTAATCTACTTCTCATTTTTGATCGTTTTTTTCCGATTATAGTTTCAACGATACTTTTCGCGCCAATCCTCTTTCATCTATTATTAAAAACATCTTTTCACATTCAAAATATACACATACATCACTTTTCATACCTTCTCACGTCACATTTACGTATCGGTATTTAATGTCAGACATACACCTTGCAGGACCCACAAACTGTCATGTACAGCACTACCTAAATCTGCTGAAAACACTAAACCAACTTGCATAGCATTTGCTCTTTGTGGTGTGACGTACACTGGTGTTTTTAACGTACCATGTAATTTTAAACGATTCGCTTCTACTGGTATCACTTGTAATAGATTTAATGCAAATACCAATTGTTTTGCTGGTTGTGGACACAAGACCATAGCTTCTTCGTCCCAAGACGCTCCTTCTAAATACAAACCAGAAACGTAACAACCATATTCTAATTTAGCATCGACTTCTTCTTTACTTTTTAATTTTGTAACGGCAGTATACGATACAGATTTATCTAATGGCCAACCTCTTTTACGACAAGCTTCTTGTACTAATGCAGTTAAATAAGATTCTGGAACTTGCAACCCAGCCAACCACATAACCGCTGGTTCACCACGTTCTGGATCACACCACTCGGCATATTGGTCACTTCTACTTGCAAAGTGATTAATCCAACTACCCAATGGTTTTTCAGAAGCCGGTGCTAAACCTTTCCATTGCTCTGGCATTTGACCGTTAAAAATGGAATCACCTAACATTTCTAAACTATCCGACATACCAATTTCACCTGTCATTGCTTTTCTTAAATCCGCTAATGATTGTGCCATGAAAACAACTAATTTGTTCCATCTTTCTACTTCTTGCATTAATACAATTTGTGCAGGACTCAATGTTTTTGGTAATTGTTTACGTAAAATAACGGCATCAATAGCTTTCGGTACTTTTTCTAAAATATCGCCAGCTGTATTACTGATAAAATCTTCACGACTAATACCACCACCTCCACTGGATGTTCTTGGCATCATCAGTAACATATTTGACCACAACAAACGAGCAGCATTCGTGTAATACGAAATTTCAGCATTACTATGTAAACCAAATACATTAGGACTGCAGACCAACGGTTGATCTTCCACACCTTTTTTATAGTTTTCGACTGGTCCTGTAGCAGGCATCGAATAATCGTACCCAGCATTACTAAAATAAAAGGTTTGATTTGTATCAAATATAAAATCACCCATGTACTCATCTACATAGGTGACTAATACACGACGGTCCCAATCGTCTGAGACACGTCCTCCATACATTGCACTACCAACTAAATATTTCAATGAATTCCATGGTACTAATTCATCTTCATTTTCAATTGCTTTATCTAAATATAAACCAATTAAACGACGGGAAATAATAAAATCAGATTCGTTGAAATCGTACGATACATTCCATCCAATTTTACCATATTTCCGTCTTTCTTGTACAACAGCATGCAAATAAGCCAGTACATATACCAATGGTTGGTACGCTTCGTGCGGACACTCATCCATGACATCTTGTGTCACTTTACTAAAGGTTTGTCTCATATTTTGTTTCAAACCATCAGGCGGTTCGATGACAATTTTCATCGCTCGTTGTAATATACCTAATGGAAAGGCATCTGTTGGATCTGTTGTCAACCACAAACGGAAATTTTCATGTGGACTGTCATTCGTTTCCAAAAAGACTTCAAGTGTAGGCATCCAACGAAGCATCAAGTGACAATTTTGTAACAAGACCCAATGTCCACGACTTACACCTGTTTCTAAATATCGTACTGCAAGAGGACCTTGACCTTGTCCAAGAGCAAGTGCTTTAAAATGATTTCCCGTATAATTTAATTTAGTACCAAGTTTGACAATATCATTAGCAGGATCTGCACCTGGTGACAATACAAAGACCATGGGTACAAAACATGCAGATTGGTCATAAATGACGTCGTAGTCCAAGACAGGTGGTTGAACATATTGTTCTCCCAATGCTTCAGCAATAAATAAGGATATTGCGTTATAGACACGATCTGGACGTAAGCATCTTAAAATAGATAAAATTTGAAATCTTGATAATTTGTCTGAGTAATCCATTGGAAGTGGTTCTTGTTCTGGCATTTCTAAATCATACCAGGCCTTCCATACATCTGGACTACCTTGCATAATTGTGGAAATTCCTTCAAACGGTGAATCTTCATACAATTCACTCAATTTTAATAGATCTTTCCATCCTTGTGGCAATACCCATGTAAATGGATTTGCTGTAGCCGCATCATCCAGTGACGTATCTCCTTTTAAGAAAAAATTTAATTCAATATTATTCATTGTACCATTTGAATCTAGAATCATACAACACATTTGAAAGGCAAACATCAATTTGTGACGTTCAAATATTCCCATACAAGTATTGTCATAGGCTTGTTTCGTAATTTCAGTTGTCATGTTTCTTAAACGATTATCAAACACCATATCAGTCTTGGCGCGATCTAACGCACGATTAAAGACAACTAAAAATGAATTCAACGAAGTTTCATACATTGTCATAATATTAGCAAGTCTTGAAATAGCAAAAAACATAATTGAACCCCGTTTAGCAGGTTGCTTGTAACTATTTCTAGTAACCAAAAGTTTCTCTTTTGTAAACGAAGCTTCTTCCAATCGAATATTAATTTCTGTAGATTTAGCTTTGACTTCACCCAAAGTATTAATTAATTCTTCGTTGTCTAAAATATTTCCTTCTGAATTAGCAAGTTCATGTAACAACATGTCTTCCAATCGAACTCCTTCATTAATCATATCTGCCATTTCGTTTACTAATGCAACAAATTGTTTGTTTAATTCTGGTGATTCGTGTGATACAACGACACCCAGCAATTGTTCAGCAAGACCACTTACAGTGACCGAATAATTTACCAACATAGTTTTTCCCATAACTTCCGGACTGTAATGTGGATTCGCCAGTTTTGTAGTAAGATACAATCTAAATTCAGAATCCCATTCTACTACTTTGTCACCCAATTTAATCATTCTTTGTGGTCCTTGCATGAATGTATTTTTTTCTAATATTGGATCAATCATTGGATCAATAAATGTATCTACGTTTTCAAATAAAAAGGGATTACCAAATTGTACCGCTAATTCTAAATGTTTCATAAAATCACCGTCAGTAAATCTTTTCACAGTTAAATTAGAGTTACCTTCTTTCTTTTTAATCCAACGTACAGCTTGTTGCTGTGGATCAATACATAATGGAAATCGTGAAGCTCGGGTAGTTAAAATACCAGATTGAACCGAAGAGGCATCTGCTGGTAAACCTTGTGATCCCCATAATTGAACAGTCGCTTCTGTTGTCAATTGATCACGAATAGTATAGGGTAAAGTCAAAGGTATCGATCTTTCCTCGACATCTGGACTCCACGTATTGTCAAGCATATCAGAACGATATTCATAAGTGAATGCACCTAAATAAGACAAAAATGAAGCAGACAAAAGACCATCACCAACTACACGATCTGCTTGTAATTGAAGTTTTTGTCCTTCTTCTCCCCATCGACTACGTTCTGAACCTAAACCTTCTAAAAGATTCGAAGCTGATGTCAACCTCCTTTCCATAGTTGTAGCTTTCTCCAGTAAATCTTGAAGTTCAGCATCCGCTTTGGCAAAGTTTGTATTCAAAATTAATAATTCTGCTTCAAGTTCACCTAAAAGTTTATGTGTTGCTGCTAATTCTTTTTCACCTTGTGCTGCTGCTTTTTCCATATTTCTTACTTTGATTCTCAATGGCTCCACATTTTTCGCTACGGCATTGTAACCAACAATAGCTACAACCCAAGTAAGCATACCAGCTGCCGCTTTAGATTTGGCCATCATTTTTTCTGGTGTAAAATCTTTTTTCTTGGTATACGATTTAATCGATTTAATCCATTTATCTTTGATTTTATCCTTGTCATAACTGGTATAAGATAGAAAAATAAATTAGTTCAAAAGAAAGAAGACAAATAAGAAAGAACACAGAATAAAAAATGAATTGTTAAAAAAAAAATCAAATTTCGCAAAACATATACAATTAAAATGATTTTTTTCAACAAAAATGTACACTTACGCTTTCAATTTATCAATGAATCCCATAGTACCCAACATTGATTTACAACCTTTCCATCCACTTGACAAATCTTCATTTCCTGTTGGTTTTAAATGTTGAACACACATACAAACATTAATAACACTTTCCGATGGATTTGCAAATGCTTTAAGTTCAGAAATATCATCTTTATTTAAATTTTCTAATGCAGCAGCGGCGGCTTCTAACGCCGGTAAAGCTTCGCCAAGTGCCAATGCTGCTTTTTCTGACTCACGTTCAATGATTATTGCTGCTTTAGCCAACTCGTCACTTTTTTTCTCTGCTTCGGCTTGTTTGATATTAGCAACCGCTGTTTTTTCTTCAATATCTTTAATTAATGCTTTTACATCAATCGTTTTAGCATCAACAATTACTTTAGCATCTGTCAATTGTATGGACATTCGATCTACAGCAACCGCTGCGTCTTTTAATTTAGTCAAACCACCAGCTAAACGTTTAATGGCTTTTTGAATTTTTCTGCCACTTTCACGAAGCATACGACGATAATTTTGAATGTAATCTAAATAATTTTTGGGTGTCACATAATAAAATCGACGAAGTTCCTCTTTGTATTTATTGGCATATATTAATACATTCAAATGAACCATTACCATATGACCAACAACGCTATCACGATATTCAGCTTTAATTCCTGTTTCTTCCGCTAAAAAGTATTGTGCAACTTTATTTAATGCTTCTTCTGGCCATGGAAAAAACCAATCAATAGTAGTCGACGAAGCCAGACCTGGGAAATTACGGCAACGAACTCGAAGAGTTTCACCCGATGGTGACATGGCTAAAACAACATGTAAATTATCACGTGCTTTTCCAACAAAGTAATTCCACATGGCAGTAGGTGTTTCATCGATACCGGCAGCACGAACTTCGTCACGTACAGTGGAGGAAAGTTCATCTTTTTCAGATTGTTCAAACAATGCTGGAACAAGACCTGTAGTCAAAATATTATTGACTGATTCTAAAAATCCTTCTTCAGCAACGTGTGCATCCGTAAATAAAAAGGTTGTAGGACCTTTAGCTACTTCAGCATACAGTAATTTAATATCTTCACGAAACTCGGTTTCACCGTAACCACGTGTCAAAGTAAGTTCGAAAAGTGTATAACCAGCAGCAAAGGTTGCCAATTTAGTCAACGATTGCTTACCAGAACCACCAACACCAACTAAGAGAGCATTGCCTCTAGGCATGCTGATTAAACGATAAATACGAGTTAAATGATCCAATGCAGATTCAAACAATACTAATGTCATAGGTTTTAAACTTGCATCTGAATTGTAAACTTCTAAAATGTCATCGAACGTTTGTCGAACTTCAGCATATCCACCTACATCTCCATACAATCGAATATCTTCTGCTTCTTCAGCTATTCTTGCAGCTGCAAATTCAAAATCACCAAACATGGATGGATCTTTCATCACTTCATCTGCTTGTGCAGGAAATTGTTCACGAAGAAGTTGAATTTCCATGTCACGAACAACAGTAATATCTTTTTCAGAAGTCAAACGATCTGTAATTACACGATCAATTTCATTTCTCCATAAACGTACTAATTTAACATCGTCATCGATTTTATCGGTCGTTGCTTGACAAATACCTTGATATATTTTCCCTAAATCACGTAAATTAAAAATGTAATGAAAGTTACTAGGTGTACGTGGGAGTCTTTCTTGAATGGTAGAATACAAACGAAGCGTCATGTCAGTTAATTTAGACGATGCTTTTACAACTTCAGGATTCATGACAGACATGAAACCGGTAAGAATTTGTGAATAAATGGAATCTAATACTTCTGCTGTTGGTGGTGTTAAATTAAATGTACTGAATTGTGCAACAAATCTTGGATCAACTTTATTACGTCCACCACCTGGTGGTCCCATGGCTGCTAAATATCTCATGTCTTTGTACAATCTTGGGGAAAGATCTTTGACATAGTCCCACATTTGTCCACGTGAAATTAAATGAAGAAGTGTTGCGATAGGTTGTTGTGTTCCGTACGTATCAACTTTTGGCATATTCATATCATCAATAAAGACAAACAATTGTTTACCTGTTGGTGGACCATATATTTTACCCGTTCTTTTGTCAGTCACATCTTCAATGTTTTGACGAACATCTTTGCCTGAAGTTCTGGAAGAAAAATTGACAGTTACATTCATACATTTTGCAGGCAAGACGTTATTCATAAAATTTTCAATTGTGACTGTTTTCGCAGTTCCCGGATCACCGACAAACAAAACTGGTCTACCAGAATTAGCAACTGTATTCAAAAGATAAGTGTACAAAACATTGTCAGCGGTTGGTACATTAATGGAACTGTAACGAAATGGTACTGGTTGTACGTATTCGGTTATTTTTGATTTCCAATTTTTCCATCGTTTTTCGGTCAAATCATAAAAAGAATCGTAGACTGAATCCGATGGTGTCGATCCAGTAGCGAGTTCACGTAAAAATGAATCAAACATCAAACGAGAGGGTGCGTTAAGTGCAGCACCAACAGACCATGTCAACGCAAAGACAAACACACCTTCCATGTCGTTTTCATCGTATCCTTTACCTTCTACTCCTTCCACGGCTGCTTGCAGCAATACACTTTCCATTAAATTAGTCAATTGTATTAACATTCCAAGATCATTTAAAGGAACGACTAAGTCAGGTTTGGCTCTTACTTCTCCTTCCACCATTCCTGTCAAGACCCATTCAACCATTTTGGGGACATACACATCGTATGTTGCTAAAAGAAGTTGTCGTTCATCTTCTGCACGTTCGTTGACCCAACGTTCAAAATATGGACGAATACCAAGATCTTCTGGTGCTACCCAGACCATACCACAACGTGAAATAGTAGCTGGTGAAGCATATTGAAGATCGAAGGTCTCCATAATAAGTTTCGAATAATCTTGAAGTTGAATACGTTCTCCGTTAGGTAATGTCAATAACTTGTTGTCATCCATTACACTATTCATATTTTCAATCCATAATGCATCTACATCACCATCAAAAATTAACCAATGCACTTCGTTCTCTTTTCCCATAGGAAGAGGTGCATTCATATTACGAAATGTATTCGATAAAATACCGTCCGACCAATCACGTGTAACAGGATCCATAATTCCATACAATTCTTCTAATGTTTGTGCTTTGGCATTGATAATAAAGAATTTAATGGATTGATCAAAAGCAGGCAACGCACCTCTTTGCAACCCATCAATACAAGTTGTTTTACCTCCACCAGTTGGACCAACAACCATAATTGTGTGACGTGCAAGTAAAGTTTCATAAATTTGAATTGTTTTATCTACTTGTTTTTGAAAGACTTTAGCATTTGTTGGTTTCATTCCACGTTCAGTGTAATCTTGTTCAACGGCAACTTTTAACGCTTCAAATGATACACGTGGAACATTGAGACCAGGAAACAAATCAGCCAACAAACCTTGAAACAATGGTACATCTTCAAAGACAAATTTAGGCATATTCATATCACGAAGGGCACGAAACAAAACTTCTTCTTCTGATAAATCTTGATTGTCACGTTTGAGCGATCCAGCAAGAACTAACACGGACTTGAGTGCACGAAGACCCCAATCATAGTGATATTGTTTTGACAATTGTTCTTTGGCTAGACCATACAACGTTGTCATTTTCTTTCCAAGAACAGTAGCACTTTCAAAACCTTCACTGAAAAGCATAATCATACAAATTTGCATAAGATCTGGAACAACCATACAAACAGGTCGAAACAACGCTTTTAAATTATCTGGCAGTTCCGCTCTTCCGGCGTATCCAGGATTCATTGTGACAAATATACCAACAGTTGTCTTGACATAAATGTCTCTTCCAATTCCAATATCTGCTGTTTCTTTACCAAGATTGAGTGAGGTTTGAATCGAAAAGATTTGTGCCGAAACTACAGAAAGTACTTCAACATTAATACGATTAAACTCATCGAAACATCCCCATGCACCAATTTGTGCTAAACCGGAATAAATCGATCCCATTGCTTTGTAATCTAAACCATCACCACAATTAATAACGTAACATGGAATCGCTAAACCTTTAGCTAAATCTTTGACTGTTTCAGTTTTACCGGTACCAGCTGGACCAGCTGGTGCACCACCTAAATTAAAGGTCAAGGCTTGTGTCAAAGTCATAATACATCGATCTGTTAATGGAGTAATTACTAAACGTCCAGCCAAACCATAAAATTCGTAAAAATAATTGAAGGATCCAGTACATTGACGAATTTGACACGTGTCTTCTTCTTTGTCCCAAACAAAACGAAGTTGACTCTCCCAATCGAATTCACGGGCGTCTAAAATGGAATCACGAACAAATCGTTCCACAATATCTTTTGCATGCACATCAACAATAAGTAAAGTATTAATTTTCTTGCGCATATGCGTTTTAATTGGTTGACGAATTTTTCTGACTAAATCTATTAATTGTGATTGTTGAGCATCGCATAATTCTTTCATAGCATATTTATTACCTTGAGCAACTTTACGAAACGCATCTTCCGTTTCCCAAGTCCACCAAATTTGTGAACCACACAGACCAACCATACCAAGATTATTGTCTACCCAATCAACACGGTTAGCACCAGCGTATGAAAAAGTTCCTTCTTTTGTATGTTGACGCAACGATGCTTTCATTTCTAATTCAATTAATGTCATCCATTCTTCTACACCACCACTGATTACAACACCATCTTTGAAATCCATAATCTCTTTCTTTGAACTTCCCATACCAACAATCAATTTGTTAGCACGTGCAAATTTTAAAGTTTTGACATTTGTAAACAATTTCAGCATATGAATTTGAATAGCAGTTGGATCGGATGTTCCCAAAACAGATAATAATTCATCGTCGGAAATGAAAAAGAAACGTGGAAATGAATTTCTTTTTGTATTTAAATAATCCGACAAAGATTTTTGACATTTATCTAAACGATCCAATAATTCTTCCAACGTATTTAGTCTGTCGTTGACGTGACAGGCTTTGACCACGTTCGGTTCTTTGGAAGTATCATTCATGATGCCTTTGAAAGCTTTGTCCACATTGTCAAACTTTTTAGCTTCTTCTGGAAGTTGTTGACGAATATCTTCTGAACAGAAAATGGATTCAAGATAACGCCAACGGGACTGAACTTTGAACCACACTTCCATTACATCCATAACTTGATTCAGTTTTTTGTCCCATCCACGAATGACATCCATGTATTCTCTGGCAAATCTGGAACCACCCATAGTTTGTAAATTCAATTGTGAATCTTCTAATTCTAATTGAATTTCGTCGGCTGAACGGAGCAAGTACGACGCACCACTTTTGTATAATTCAAAATTACATTTAGACCATGTTTCATCCACTTTTTTCAATTCTGTTTCAATTTTGAGTTCTTGCATGGCTTCCGTAACAATCTCTCCGATTTCTTCTACAAATCGTGACAAATCCATAGCAAATAAATTACCCAATGTAAATTTTTTTGGATTCATATCAAATTTTGTTCCTGTCATATCCATTAATTTAAACCAATGTCTTTCTTGCATTGCTTCGTTTTTCAATTGTTCCAATACTGGTACAGACTCAGCAAATGCGATAATTGCAGCTTCAACATTTTTGTAGGCTGTCATCTCTTTTAATTTCTTAGGAAAAGAACGTATCTTACCACGAAATGTATCGACACCTTCATTAATTGTAGTAACATCCAATGATGCCCATAAACCTTGAGAAGCACCGGCAACGAAATCTAAATGTTCTTGATAAAGTCCATACACTTTTGATAAGCGTCCCATTTCAAGTTTGAAATTTCCAAGTTCTGGATATCCAACACGTGCAAAGTAATCTAAACCAAACAATTTTTCGGCGTTAACCAATGTAGCTTGTGTTTTTTGAAGAGCTTTCAATTCATCACCATATTGTTCCATTAATACTAACCCTTCATCCAGTTTGATACCACCAACACCAGGACCTTTATCAAGAAATCGATCGTTAACCACTTTCACTAATTCAGCAAATTTGGCTACATCTGTTTGGGTAACAATACGAAAATCATCTTTAGTCTTAACAAGACGCAAATCTTTGGTTTTACCCCAATGAACCAATGATGTCCATTTTTTAGATATGTTAAATTCAAAAGATGCTTTCCATTTACCTGTTTTTTCTTTCATTTCAATCTTACCAGATTTTTCAATTGTTTCAGCATCGGCCGAAAAAAATCCACCATCTGTATTGAGAGAAGTAGTAGCTGAAGCAAGTGCTGCTTCCGCATCTTCTTTGCTGTCATAGAAACCACAAATACCATCACCCAACACACCCGTAAAGGCATCGATACCTACATTGTATTGACGAATTGTTCTAAATCTTTCTGCTAAATCAAACAATTGTTCTTCTACTTCTAGTTTCATTTCGTCGCATTGAGCAACGGCATTAAGAAGTTTCTTTAATGCATCAATATCAGCAGTTTCAGCATCTAATTCATCGCGAAGGGCATTGAAGCGACCGTTCAAAGTCAGTAATTTTCTGGACGAAATTTTATGTAATACACTACCATACTTTTGTCTCCAAAATGCAGCTCTTGCAGAAATTCCAGCAATAACTGGTGAAGCATCAACACGTAAAAATTCTACGTCTTTCGTACCTGGCTGTGCACTTACACTGGCTGCCAATCTTTCATAAGTAGAAAGACGTGCATCAAAATAATTAACTGGTGGATTGATATCTTCCAATTGATTGACACGTGCTTCACGTTTGGTGTCCCACAAACCATACACTTTGTTGTACCTCCTCCATCCTGCAATATATTTATTAACAACACCAAATGCTCTTTGAATCGTATGATTCAACGATAACATGAGTTTAATAATATGTTGATTTTTTGAAATATCTTGATAAAAGGTATATGTAAAGTCTTGACCTTCAGAGATGACTACTGGGCTAGATACAATACATGAACCATGTTTCCATCTTGGAAACATTTTAGCACTTTCTACTAAATGTTTGACCGATTTGGACAAGTAGCGATACATATCTGTAAGTGCTGGAGAAAGAGCAATATCAGCACCGTTTAAAGTCGCTTTCAAAACGCACAATGGAATTTTGGATGCTTTTTCTTTGCCAAGAATCATACATAAAAGTTCTTGTTGAGATGTCATTGCATCAATAACCATCTGTGTAATAGCATTAAAGATTTGACGTTCCCAATACACATAATATCTGAATGAAGGAAGAAACAAAAAAAAAAAAGAAAGGAGTGGAGAACAAATAAATGAAATGTCAGATTGAATTGTACTTTTTGAAGGGATAACAAAAACCACAAGAAACACCGAATAAATCTTACCCTCCAAGTGCAACAGACATATTTGTTCCGGTAGATGCAACAATGTTTTCGACTTTTAATAGCAATGGACCAATCGATTTATATCGATCTACTAGATCTTCTAAACGTTCGACGCGATTTTTTTCTAAAAGTTCATAGAATTCAACCACATGCATTGGACCTTTACCAACAATACGAAAATCTTCGACACGAACCAATCGTATATTGGAAATTGAATTTACAATTTCACCAATCATTTTGCCTTGTTTTTGTACTTGCATAATTTGATTATTAAAGACATCAATAGCACGATTACATTGTTCAATAAATGTTTTAATGTGCAACGAGTTCCAATTTAAACGATCAAATCCTGGTTTCATGACACCATGCAATTCATCAATTTGTTTGGCTAATAAAGTTGTTTCGGTTTGATTCATTTTTGCCATACTATTTAAATATCTTTGAATGACTTGTTCTAATTTTTGTGTAAAACGACTAAATTTTAATTCTTGCAATGCTATATTTAAAGCACTTTCTGGAACTGGAAATCCCATTCTATCCAATGCTTTGGCTTCTTGTACCAATGCTATTAGTTCTGGTGCAAAATTAACAAAATATGGTGGCGATGGAATATCATTCCCTTTTGTTGCTTCGCTTTGGCGAATTGGTGGTCCAAAAACAGGTTTAGCTAAATATCGCATAGCAATGTCACTGACTGTATCATGCCACGCACTGTACTTGGCTTGAATGTATTGATCTATTTTTCTGGCGATACTTAAATAAATATCTTTGGTATTTCCCCATGCTGAACCACTTGTTTCCATTGTTTTAAAACGCATAATAGGACGTTTTGCTCTACGATACAACGATTGTGCCCATGCAATAGATGCTGCAACAGGTGGTGCATCTTTACTTTTAGGTGGATTTTCTTTGCCATTGTCAAACAGACTTGCAATGGCATTCAATTCAATGTCCAGACGTGTTAATATGTCATCAAATTTTTCCATCATTTGTTTATTAATTGATTCACGTGATTCAATATTACGAAATCTTTGTAATAAATCAAAGGCTGCTTCCGCAGAACGTAAATTTTCAAAAGATGAATTAATAAATGTAGATGTCATAGCTTCAATCGTTGCTACACTTTCACGAAATTCAGTCATAATGGCATCCCATGATGTTTTGTACTCGCGATCAAAGATATCGAACGATGTATTGTTCAAAGGTTCACTTAATTTTTCAACACGACGTGTCATTTGATCAATACCATCGCTATCGCCAGTGACTGCTTTTAATTCTGGACCAAGAAATTTACCAAATTGATCTAATACAGTAGCAACTTCTAATAAATGATTGCAGATTTTAGACATGTAACTAGTGACATCGAACAACCGTTTACGATCAAATTCCCACCGATGATCACCACTTTCGTCTTGTTCAATACGAAGACGTACACGTAAATAACAGGCTTCCCATTCTAATAATACGGTACGAGCTAAGCGAATAATTTCAATACTTTCCGAAGGACGCATTTTAAATATTTGTGGTACTTGAACTTTTTTTTGTACTTGACGTGCAATTTCGGAAGCAATTCTTCCCATTAATGGCACCATTCGTTCGTCGGTATTGTAATGTCTGGATATAATCCAAACCATACGAATGGAATTCATCATAGATGGAAGTGTATCAAGAATTGTATTTAAATTACCGGAATGAACATTTTTAAAATGTCGTTCAAGTGTAGCAAGAAATTTTACATTGTCTTTGGCTTCAATATATAAACGTGTCAATTCCGAGTAATGAAACCGAAACGATGGAAGTGAACTAGCTTCAACCAATTCCAAGACTTTTAACATTGATGCAATAGCACTACCATTTAATTGTTCAGTTAAAGAAGATAATACAGCATTACGACTTTGCCAAAATTCAATTTCACTCAAAGGTCCATCTCCTTGTGGTTGTTTACGTGTTTCTTGCCCGACCGTAGAACTAATGACTTTGATCCAATCTTCCAGTGCTACTTCAAGTTTGGAACAAATGTTCCAATCATCTGTGACTGCAGCTGGATCATCAATGATTACATCTGGAACATTTAATGTTACATCACCCGACGTTTGTTGAAGAGTTTGTTCGGTATGTGCCGCAAATTTTTGTAAAGAAGCTTGAAATTCACGCATGTGGGAAGCAACAGGAGGCGCAGACATGCCACCTGCACCGCCACTACTGCCGCTGCTACCACCTGCTTGGGGTGCAGCAGGTACAGTAGGAACAAGTGTTGGCACATACACTTTTTGAAGAAGGTTTGCTAAACCTGATAATGGTGTTGCTACCGTACCAAAATCAATACGTTCAGAGCAATCTAACGAGTCAGCAATTCTACCATCTTTTGTTTTACAGAAAAACATCGCTCGTCCTTCATATTTTACCCCCACAGGAAGTCCTTCATTAGCAACAATAATCTGTCCTGGTTTCAATTGTTGAGAAGCTTCATAAGCAACGATAGTTGCACCGGCCTTACTTTTATCCGCAAAGAACTCATCAATAAGATCTTGATGACTGCTATGAATCCATATGTGTCGTGAATCAATGTCAATCTCTGTATCTGATGGTTTTGGAAGACCACCCCGTTTAAGACGATTCATAAACCATGTGTTGGCGTCTGTAGCCATGTTTTAATTTGTTTGTTGTACGCAACTGAAGTTTGAATGTCAAAATTAAAAACAGGCGACTGTCAGCAACCTAGCTATTGAAAAGTTGAAAACTTGAAAACTAAACTATACAAACTTGTAACTTGTAACTTGTTAACATATCTTTCGTTGCTTGGTGGTTTACACATGGGTAACATCTCCATAACTGGAAATCAGTCTGGAAGTGATAACCAACCAGCAACAGGAGCACAAGCGACGAAAGAAGCGACGAAAGAAGACAGTTCAGAATATTTTACAGAGTTAACGACAGGACACAAAAGAAAAACAGCTGAAACAGATGAAAATATTGACAGAGTATCTGCCTGTTCTCCAACAGGAATTGTTTCTTGTTTATTTGGTCGCGCAGGAAAGGTGGCGGGAACAGTCGTTCAACCACAAAGTAGAAGAACTTCACGTACATCGATGCCTGTAATAAAGTCAAAGTAGTCCAGTAACAACACGATGTATTATGTGGAGAGAAGAGAAGCCGAAAATACAGTATTCAATTCTCAATGGAAACGGGTAAACAGAAAGGCAAACAGAAAGGCAAATGTTTTACATGTATGTATTTTGTAGGACTTGATGGTTAAAATTGAAAAAAGTATAGATTTGTTTACATTTATTAATTTTTTAAACGTTATTTTAAGAAACGTGAATTTGTACACGTGTAAAATTAACTTATCTCACAATCCAGTCGAACCCCCAGTTGAACCTTCTGGTGCTTCCCAAGCCATTTCTTCCGTAGCACTGTTGTAATAGTATTTGTCACCTGTATTTACATCTTGATCTTTTGACCAATTTGGCGGTAATACCGTTTCACTTCTAGCATGTCCACCATCTAATGCTAATTCAGAT
>MDTF01001011.1_pt1 | contig 15279 bp, 13 predicted proteins | sample 811191 | NCBI WGS metagenome assembly MDTF01 (sample SAMN05326649, study PRJNA326480) | marine metagenome | isolation source: seawater | place: Southern Ocean | collected 2011
ACAATAGACCAAAAATTAAAGAATAGAAAAAATTTGTTGGAACATTTGATGGTGTAATATGAAAAATAAGACCACGCCCAAATTTTAGTTGATCATTATCATAATTATTTTTTAATTTAAGAATATTTTTTTTACTGCACCAAAATGAAGAAGCAATTAAATCTGGAGATTTTCTAGCAATTTTATTATTTATTATATTTTGTGATAATTGAGAAAGAAACTCACAAATTTCCTTATCAAAAGGTTGGAAAACCGATTTTTTTATATTTCTATTTCCAAGAAGAAAAATTATCTCTTTTTCTTCAAGTTTAAACATCGCTACAACCTCTAATTTCAGAATGTTTTACCCTACCATGAATTGTAAAACATTTTCCCTCAAAGCCACATTTACAAGAGGCTATTTTACCAATATCTTCTGTGAGAATATTGTGACCAGGATAACTTTTTGGTAACAAAGAAAACAATTGCACGAAACCTTTGCCTGTTTTTTTAACATTTAAATTTTTATCTCTTATTATTACATCTGAATAATTGGAACACATAAAGACATTACATTTTGGGCATTCAAAAAAAATAGAACCAATTTGTTCAACCAGCCCATAATAGTTTATAATTGTATTTAGTTTGTATTCTTTAAAAAATTTTTTTTTAAACAATTCATTAGATATTTTAATTTTTTCTAATTTCTTCCATCCACCACCATGCAGAAGAATACCGTTACTTAAATCTATTTTTGTTTTATGATTTTTTATTTGATTAAAAAAAACTTGATAAATATCGTGGGTGAATCCAAAAAGTAAAAATTTTTTTTTACCATACTTTTTTAAAAAATTTAATAACACCTCATTATCTGGTTTATTTTTTTCATTTATCAAATAAGTATGATTTTTACCAAATAGAGAAAAACCACGAATAGCTGCAGTTTTTGCATTGAAACTTCTTGCATTTGTATTTTGATCCTTGGCGATAATTAGCATGGGTAATCTTGAGTTACCCAAGTAGTAACTAAAAATTTTTGACAAGACCATTCTTTGATTATTAGCATTTTTCTTATCAAGGAAAATTTTTGATGTTTGTTGACCAGACGTGCCACTAGATGTCAAAATTTTAAATATATCTTTTTTTTTTATACTTTTTAAGTCTAAATTTTTAAAAAGATTAGTACTAATAAATGGTAAATCCTCTAAGTTATAAATATTATTTTTATTGTAGTTAAAATTTTTAAGTAACTTTTTATAATTATTTGAATTTGAATAATGATATTTAGTTAGATAATTTATATAATTTAAAAAACTAGTTTTATAATTTGATATTTTTTTAAAAGGTTTAATTTTTTCTATTTCTATTTTTTCTATCACTATTATATGGCTTTATTTCTATTATTTTTTATTTTATCAATCTTAACTAATTTAAATTTTATGTAATTTTGATTTAAATTAATTTTAGATGACAATTTATTTATAATTTTTTTTTCATTTATTTTTTTTTTAGAATAATTTATTATTAGTCTATCATCATTGGTTTCACAATTAGTTATTAGTTTATATTCCTTAAGAAGTATATCTTCTATGTCATCAAGACTAATTCGTATTCCAAATAATTTAATAATTCTTTTTTTTCTTCCAGTAATATAAAAAAAATTATCCTCATCAAAAATAGCAAGATCTCCAGTGAAAAGCTTTTTTTTATGGGTATCCTCTTTTTTAAGATCCCACTTATTATTTGAATAACCTAAAGATACATTTTCACCATTATATATAAGCTCACCTTCAGTATGGGGTGTGTTTATTTCATTATTTTTTCTGTCAAGTAAGCTGAATGCACCTCCTATTACAGATTTGCCAATGCTATTAAATTTTTTATTATTGTAACGGTGAGGCAAATAAGACATTCTTGGAGAAGCTTCGGTTTGTCCGTACATTAAATAAAATTTTATTTCATGTATATTGGCATGGAACATTATTTTTTTTAAAGTAATATCTCTTAGTTTACCTCCAGCATTAGTAAAAGTTTTCAATTTTTTGTGAAAAAAATTTTTAAATTTTAATTTATTTAAAATTTCATAAATATAGGGAACACCATAAAAAATATTTGGTTTATATTTTTTATAAATAGACCAGAATTTTTTCTCTAAAATGGAATTTGTGTTAAGTATAATTTTTCCACCAGAAATTAGATGTGTATTTATTATAGATAGTCCGTAAGTATAATGTATTGGTAAAGTTGTAATGGTGCTACTGTTTTTTAATTGTAAAGACCTTATAATCTGCGCTGAGTTTACTAAGTAATTTTTATAAGATAGTCTTACAAGTTTTGGACTGCCTGTTGACCCAGAAGTAGTTAATAAAATTGCCAACTCATCATTCATAGTTATTTTTTTATTACTTATTTTTTCAAGAATGTAATAATTTTTTAAATTTTTGATGTTTGTGTATCCATTAATTTTATCAAAAAAATCTGGTAATATTATATAATTGGGTGAATATTTCTTAATAAGATTTTTGAGATTTTTGATATTAATATCTTTATCAAGTAACGTTATTACAGATTTAGATCTTATTAGGCCAATATAGCTAATTAATGTTTCATAGTTATTTCCACCTAATAAAAAAACTAATGATCTTTTTGGAATAGCATCTGTAAATTTTTGGGAAACTTCAAGTATTTCTTTATATGAAAAGATTTTATTATTATCAACAATGCAATCTTTGTTTTTATATATATCTAAATTGTCCAAGAACGACATTGTTAATACTTTACAGGATAAATTAATTTTTGTTTTTTATTAAGGTCTTCTTTTAGTATTTTACCAGTTTTAAAAATATCAATAATGCTAAAATTTGTATTATATAATTTTACTTTTTTATAAGCATTATCTTTTTTTAATATTTTGTCTAATTTGGGATTAATTACCGTAACGTCACATAAACTTTTATTTCTTACTAGCATTGAATATTTTTTAGATTGAACCTTTCTATTATAATTGATGTATTTTGAGGTAAAAACTTTTTCATATCTATATTTTACTTTACAAATTTGCTCAAAATAATGATCCATAGTAAAAGCTTTTTTATAATCAAGACCAATAAATATATTTTTTGCTTTTTTTTTATATATATAATGAAAAGGAGATTTGATATCCCACGCTTTTTTGTTATTAAGGTTACAGAAAAATTTTTGATATTTTCCATAAACGGCAAATGAATAAATTGGATGTTTGGTTCTCAGAAAGTCTTTTCTTTTAAGCACATAATTTGTTAAAGATCCACATTTGCTTAATGTATTTTTTATATCAAAAGTCTCTCCATTGCAAAATCCCCAATTAAAAGTAGGAAATAATAATGTTCCTTTTTCACCAACAACTTCTAATAGTGAATTAATAAATAATTCTAAATTAAAAGATTTTTTTTTTTTTTTAAAAAAGATTATTAGACCAACAATATCCGAAGCTACATAAACTATATCACCTTTTTTAAGACCAAGCTTTTTAAAAGTTTTAGAAAAATTTTTATATTCAGACAAAAGAAAACCTTATTGTAAAAAATATCAATGTATGCTGACAAAATGAATGTGTAACAAATAAAAAATTCATAAGTATTTTTTGTATTCTTTTATTATATGATCAGTTATAAATATGTGGATTTTAATTTATATTCAAAATATATTATTTTTAAACAAGTATGCATTTTTTAATAATTTAATTCAGTTATATAGTTAGCTTGAGGTTTTGCATATGGCAATTAAGAAATACAAAAAAAAAAGAGTGCTTATTTTGGGTTCTTCTGGAACACTAGGTAGCTATTTATTAACACATTCACCAAAAAATATTACTCTGTTGCATAATGGCATAAATAAAAAAAAATTAGATCTAAATAATATTACTAATATTAAAAATTTACTTAAAATAAAACCTGATATTATAATCAATTGTATTGCTTCAATAGATATAGAGCTGTGTCAGAAAAATAAAAAAAAAACATTTAAAGTAAATACAATGATAACAAAAAATATTTTCAAAATTAAAAAAAAATATAATTTAAATTTTCAATACCTCTTTATTTCAACTGATCAAATGTATAATAATGACTACAGCTCAAGCGAACTATCGAAAACTAAAATTTACAACTACTATACTGAATCAAAGATTATGGCTGAAAAATTAGTGTTAAAAAATAAAGGCACAGTGTTGAGAACAAATTTTTTTGGCAAAGTGACTGGCAAAAAAACTTTTACAGACTGGATTATAGATAATTTCAAAAAAATAAATTCCCTATTTTATTTAATTAACGACATATCTTTTTCCCCACTGAGAATACATACTTTATCTAGAGCAATATTTAGATTGGTGAATAATTTTCCTAATAGAGCTGAGATATTTAATCTTGGTGCAAGCTCAGCTTTAACCAAAGAAGAATTCGCAATTTTATTTGCAAAAAAAATGCACGTGTACACACCAAAATACATATCGATAGAGTATAAAGAATTATTAAATGTAAAAAGATCTAAAAATATGTCAATGTGTTCAAAAAAATTTCATAAGTATTTCAATTTTAAAATTAATAGCCTAGAAAGGGAAATATCCAATGAGTCTAAAAGTTATAAAAGTTTATAATAAAAAGATATCCAAAAATTCGAAAACATTTTTCATAGCAGATATTGCTGCAAATCATGATGGGAAGCTTTCTAGAGCATTAAAATTAATTAGATTATGTGCAAAAGCAGGTGCAGATGCTGCTAAATTTCAGCATTTTAAGGCTGAAACAATTGTTAGTGATTACGGTTTTAAAAAAATAGGTAAAATTACACATCAAAAAAAATGGAAAAAATCTATTTTTGAAATTTATAAAGAGGCCAGTATAAATAATGATTGGACACCCATTCTAAAAAAAGAATGTCATAAAAATAATATTGCTTTTATGACATCACCATATGACTTAGAGTATGTTGACAGTGTATCTCGGTATGTTGATGCTTATAAAATTGGCTCTGGTGATATCAATTGGCATGAAATTGTTGAAAAAATTTCAAAAAAAAATAAACCTGTAATGGTAGCGTGCGGAGCATCAAATCTCAATGATGTTAAAAATACTATTAACAAAATTCTTAAGACTAATAAAAAAGTAGTCTTAATGCAATGTAACACAAATTATACCAATTCTGAAAATAATTTTTCAAATTTAAATATAAAAGTCCTCAGTCAATTTAATGAGATTTTCAAAGATAAAATTATACTTGGTTTAAGTGATCATACTCATGGGCACACATCTGTTCTTGGTGCAGTAGCACTTGGTGCGAAAGTTATAGAAAAGCATTTCACAGATAACAATGTAAGAAAAGGACCTGATCATAAATTTTCCATGAATCCAAATACATGGAAGATGATGGTGAAAGAAACTAGACGATTGGAGCTAGCATTAGGTGACGGATTAAAAAAAATTGAAAAAAATGAAAAAGAAACTTTTTTGGTACAAAGAAGATGTGTTAGAGCCAATCAAAATATAAAAAAAGGGACAATTTTAAAAAAAAAAATGTTAATAGCACTTAGGCCTAATGTTAATAAAAGTGTTCAACCAGATAAAATTTATGACGTCATTAATAAAAAAATAAATAAGAATATACAACTAGGTGAAGCATTATTTTGGAAAAATATAAGTTAATCATTTTAATCCCATCTTTTAATGAATTGAAAGGGTTAAAAAAAATTATTTTAAAAATAAAAAAAATAAGTGATGTATTGGTATTAGACGATTGTTCTACAGATCAGACTTCATATTGGCTCAAAGCAAATAAAATTGATTATATAAAAAATAAAAAAAATCTTGGTTATACTAAAAATATTTTAAATGGAATGAAATATACTTTAAAAAATTTACCCAAATATAATTATATTTTAACAATGGATGCAGATGGAGAACATAAAATTTCCAATATAAAAAAGACTATTAATTTAATAAAAAAAAGTCAAAAATTATCCATGATTGTAGGAGTAAGAAATAAAAAAAATAGATACATAGAAACAATTCTTAGCAAATTATTTTTTTATAGATACGGTACTTCAGATCCATTAAGTGGGTTTAAAGTTTATCAAAGAAATTTTTTAAAAAGATTTATTAAAAAAATTTCTAATAAATATTTTTTGATTGATTTTATTTATTATGCAATAGTTAATAAAAAGATTATCAATCTTCAAAATATTGAAGTAGACAAAAGATATGGTCCATCTAAAATTGGCAACATTTTTATCTCAAATTTAAAATTACTTGTATGCTTCAAATTATTGTTTTATAGACGTGACATAAGATAATATAAAATTTATAGATAAAATGAAAACTTTTGCTTACGTAGATAGTAAAGATCATAGAAAATTAGTTGCTCTTTTTTTTATTTTATTATTAACAAATATTTTTGAATTACTTGGCATTGGGCTTATACCTTTATATATTTTAACACTTTCTTCTTATGAATTAACCAAAATTAATTCTATTTTTGAATTACAATTTTTATCATCACTAACTTTTTATGAGGTACTTTTATTTTCATCTTTATCACTTATCTTATTTTTTATTGTTAAAAATATTTTAACAATTTTTTTATATAAAATAGAAATAAAAATATTTAGTAAATTTGTATCAAGTAATGCATCTAAATTATTTAAATTTTATTTAGAAAGACCATATTCATTTTTTGAAAATACAAGTCCATCTGAAATTATTAAAAACATATCAATATCAAATAATCAGGCTGCAGAAGTTATGAGAAGTAAAATTCTTATTATAAAAGAGTTAGTATTTATTTTTTTTGTATTTGTTTTGTTATTCTACACAAACATCAAAATAACTTTATCAATATTAATTTTTTTAAGTATCGTCTGCATAATATTTTACTACTTTTACAAAAAAAAGCTTTCTAGATTAGGATCGTTGGCTCAACAAAATCAGCAAGAACAGTTGCAAATTTTAAATGATAGTTTTAATGGAATTAAAGAAGTAAAAATATTTAAAATTGAGAAAGTGCTCATTAAACTTTTTAATAATGAAACAGAAAATTTAACAGATAGACATTATTTAGGAGCATTCTATGTAAAATTGCCAAGAATTTTTTATGAAATTATAGCAATTGCTCTTATGGTGTTTTTGATTTTTCTTGTTCTTCGTCAAAACCAAGATTTAACAAGTGCTTTACCCATTTTATCATTATACTTTGTTGCTTTAATGAGGTTTATACCATCATTCAGCTTATTGAATGCTTCCATTAACTCAGTTAATTATTTTAAGAAGGCAGAAACAATAGTTTTAAGTAAATTAAATATAATTAGAGAATCAAAAAATAAAAATGAAAATTCAAAATCAAAGGAGTTTGATAATAAAAACAATGAACTTTGCTTAGAATTAACTAATCTGAATTTTTCATATTCATCAAATATAAATAAAAAAATAATTGATGATTTAAATCTAATAATAAAGAAAGGTGAAAAAATTTGTATATATGGTAAATCTGGAGAGGGTAAAAGTACCTTAATTGATCTAATAATTGGATTAATTAAACCATCCTCAGGATCAATAAAATTCAATAAACAAGATGTTAATACAAACTTAAATTCCTGGCTAAAATTAGTCACATATGTGCCCCAAAAAGTATTTGTATTTGATGATAGTCTTATTCAAAATATTTGTTTTAAACAAATTTTATCTGAAGATGAAAAACTAAAATTAGAAAAAATACTAGCTGAAGTAAAATTGAAAGAATTCGTTGAATCTTTGCCTGATGGAATAAATACCAATCTAGGTAATATGGGATTTAAAATTTCAGGAGGTCAAATGCAAAGAATTGGAATTGCAAGGGCTTTATTTAGAGACCCTAAAATTATTATTCTTGATGAGTCAACCAATTCTCTTGATAAAAAAACTGAACAAGATATTTTATCCATATTTAATAGTATTGATTATAAAGATAAAATTATAATATCTATTTCACACGATAATCAAACTTTTAAGTATTTTGATAAAATTTTATTTTTAAAAAATGGAAAAATTTTACCTAAAAAAGAGATGAAGTAAGTTTCAATGAATGATTTTACAATTTAATAGTATTAAATATTATGTTTTAATATAAGAGTTGAATATGCTAAATAAAAAAACAATATTAATTACAGGTGGGTCTGGTTCTCTAGGTAACGCGCTCTGTTCATATATTATTAAAAATTACAAACCGAAAAGACTGATTATTTTTTCAAGAGATGAACTAAAACAAAGTGAAATGAGAAAAATATTTTCAGATACAAAATATCCGTTCATGAGATATTTTTTAGGAGATGTTAGAGATAAAGACAGGTTGATTGAAGCTTTTAGAGACGTTGATATAGTTGTGCATGGTGCAGCACTTAAACAAGTACCATCTGGTGAATATAATCCATTGGAATTGATTAAGACAAATATCAATGGTGCTCAAAATGTCATTGAAGCTTGCATAAAAAATAATGTCAAAAAAGTAATTGCACTGTCAACAGATAAAGCAGCTAACCCAATTAACTTATATGGTGCTACTAAATTAGCTTCTGATAAATTATTTATTGCCGCAAATAACATTACTGGAAAAAATAAATGTAAATTTTCTATAGTGAGATATGGCAATGTAGTAAATTCTAGAGGTTCTGTTGTACCAATTTTTCAAGAATTTAAAAAAAGAGATTACTTTCCAATCACAGATAAAAGGATGACAAGATTTTGGATTACGTTAGATCAAGGAGTGGATTTTATAATTAAAAATTTAAGGAGAATGCAGGGTGGTGAAATATTTGTGCCGAAAATACCTTCTATTAATGTTACTGATATTGCAAAATCGATTAACCCAAATAAAAAACTTAAAATAATTGGAATTAGGCCAGGTGAAAAATTGCATGAGTGTATGTGCTCAATAGACGATAATCATTTAATGATTGAGTTCAAAGATCATTATGTAATTAGACCAACTATAGTTATCCAAAAAAATATTAATTATTATAAAAATTTAAAGGGCGAAGTTGGGAAAAAAGTAAATAAAGATTTTCAATACATTTCATCAGAGAATACAAAGTTTTTAACTATTAAAGAAATACAAAAAAGTTTAAAAAATTTGAAATCAGTCTAATAAAAATCTATGAAAAAAATTTATTTTTATAAAAATAAATTAGATTCAAACAATTTTTATTGCAATAGAATCTTAGGATTGGACTCATCTATAAAAAAAAATAAAATTCTTGATTATAATGATTTAAGTGAAGATTTTAAAAATCTGAAATTATCAGAAAAATATCAAAATATTTTATTCAAAAAAATAATTCAAAAATTGAATTATGTGCACAATATTAAATATTCAGGTAGATTATGGAAAATCTTATTAAATAGATGGGTCAAGTTTTATGTGGACGCTATCATATTGAGATATTCTTACTTAATAAAAAATATTAATGAATCAAAAATAGATACTTTTTATTTTAAATTTAATAAAAAAAGAATTATTCCTAAAACTTTATGGGAATTTTATAAAACTATAATTAGTGAAGAATCTGATAATTATCTAAGTTTTAGAATTGCAACATATTTACAAAAAAAATATCCAAAAATAAAAATTTATAAAGAAGAAAAAATTAAAGAAATTCCCAATAAAAAGGACCAGATTAATAGAATCTTAAATATAAAAAACTTAATTTTTAATAGTATTAATTTTTTTTTAAGCTTTATTTTAAAAAAAAAAAATCCAATTATAATTTCTTCATATCTACCAAATTTAATTGATTTTAATTTAAAAAAAGAAAAAAAAGGAATTTTTTTTTGGGATATTTTTTTTAATAAAAAAAATATTCAATTATCCAATTTATTTACAAACAAACATATAATTAAAAGAAAAAAAATTTTATCTATCAAAACAAAGAATAATTTTGAAAATATTTTGATAGATCTTGTAGATGAATTACTACCCAGTTTTTATTTAGAAAACTTTAATGATGTTAATAAATTTATATCAAATAATTTAATAATAAATGATCCAAAGTTTATTTTTACGTCAAATGAATTTTTATTTAATGAATTTTTTAAATTTTACACCGTTGAGTGTATAAATAAAAAAAAAACTAAATATTATGTTGGACAACATGGTTCTAAATATGGGTGTGTAGTAGAACAAGGAAGAACAATTGAAGAAGAAACTGCAGATAAATTCATTACATGGGGGTGGAAATATAATAAGAATAACGTAGCACTTGGAGTGATCAAAACTATAAAAAAAAAATTATATAAGGCACCAAAAATAATTGATAAGATAATCATAATCAATCCACCTATACCTGATAACTCTAAATCCTATAATGAAAAACAGCGATTTTTTCAAAATTTTGATAAAACTTGCAATCTAATAAAAAAAATTGATAAAAATAATTATCCTAAAATAATTTTTAGATTACATTCTTCAGATTATAAAAATAAAAATTTTTTTATAAATAATATCAAAAAAATAAGTGAAAAAATAAAAATTGATTTTGGAAGAAGTTCTATTTACAATACTGTAAACTCTAATAGTCTAGTAATATTTACTTACTTAAGTAGTGGTTTTTTTGAACTATTATCAATAAATAAACCTTGCTTCATTTTTTTTGATGTATACAAAAAAACGTATATTAATAATTTTTATATGTATTTTGTAAAATTAAAAAACAAATTATTATTTGATGATCCAATAAAATTTGGAAAATATATCAATGCACTTTTAAAAGATAGTAATTTGCATAAAATAAATTTTAAAGATCGGGATATTAAAAATTTTAAAATGAATTATGCAAATTATATTAATTCAAGCAAATCACTTTATAAAATTTTATCATGATATAATTTTAAGTATAAAACTTTATTAAATTGATTAATTAAGGCTTAATTATAAAGATATAAAAATAAAAGTTACAGTAAATTAAAAATTAAAAAATAAAAAATTTAATGAATATTTTTTTAACAGGTGGAACAGGTTTTATTGGTAAAGAATTTTTATTATTAGCATTAAAATCAGGACATTTTGTATATGCTTTGTCGAGGAAAAAACAAAAAATAAAACACAAAAATCTTAAATGGATGTATGGAAGTATCACTAAAAACTGGAGTAATCAGTTAAAAAAATCTGATATTTTGGTCCATTTAGCTTCAACAGGAATAAATAACAAATCGATTACCTATAGGGAAGCTTTTAAATTTAATGTTTCAGATTCTCTATTACTTTTTAAGAATGCATTAAGAAATAATTGCAAAAAATGGTTAATAGCCGGCACTGCATCAGAGTATGGTAAAAATTGTAAAGGAAGAAAAAAACTTAATATTAATACCAAAACATTACCTGAATCAAATTACGCTAAAACAAAATGTTTTTTTTCAAAAAGAATTTTAAGATTATCGTTTAAAGCTAAATCTAAATGTAGATTAATGAGAATCTTTCCAGTTTATGGTACCAATGAAAACAAGAATAGATTATACCCTTCACTCATTAGTGCAGCAAAAAAAAATAAAGATTATTATATAAATAATGGTGATAAGATATGTGACTTTACAAAAGTTGAGTATGTTGCATCCACTATCTTAGATGCTTGCAATTTTGAAAAAAAAAAATTTACTTCAAATCAAATATGGCATATATCAAACGGTATGCCATTATCAGTTAAGCAATTTGCAATGATAGTTTGGAAAAAGTATTGTGCAAAAAGTAATTTAGTTATAAGAAGTGAAAAAAATAAAAAACATGAGAATTATGTTTCAGATAATAAATCTAGATGGAAAATTTAATCATTAATATATGTATTGTAAAAACTGTCGCAGTAAAAAACTAAAAAAAATCATCAAGCTAGGTAGACAACCGATTAGCGGTGTTTTTCCTGATAAAAAAAAAAGTAATATAAAATCTTATTCTCTTGATTTGTTTAAATGCCTAAAATGTAACTTAATTCAATTTTCAAAACTACCACCCCTAGATGAAATGTTTGGTCAAACTTATGGTTACAGAACATCATTAAGTCCATTAATGATTAATCACATGAAAAAAAAATTTTTAATGATTATGAAAAAAAAATTAATCAAAAAAGATTCCCAGATACTTGATATTGGATCTAATGATGCTACTTTTTTAAATTTTTTTAAGGACAGAAAAATTAATCTTTTTGCCATTGATCCTTCAGCAGAAAAATATAAAAAGTACTATAGTAAAAATATTAATTTAATTATTGATTATTTTTCAAAATCTAAAATTGATGCTTTTTTTAAATCAAAAAAAATAATTAACAAAAAATTTGATTTAATTACGGCATTTGCAATGTTTTATGATATAGAAGATCCTAATAGTTTTTGTAGGGACATTAAAAATTCTTTAAATAAAAATGGTTTATGGATAACAGAGTTCTCCTATTTTCCACTATTATTAAAAAATTTAACTTATGATCAGATTTGTCATGAACATGTTACCTATTATACGTTAACAACATTCCAAAAAATTGTAAATCAAAATGGAATGAAAATAGTAGACTTTAATTTTAATGAAATAAATGGAGGAAGCATAGAGGTGATATGTGCAAAAAAAAATAGCTATATTCGACCAAATTTAAAGAAAATTAATAGTTTACTTGCAGATGAAAAAAAAATTGATGATCATTCATATAATAGATTTAATAAAAGAATTCAAAATGTTAAGAAAACTTTAAATTTATTTTTATCAAATATTAATCCTAAAAAAATTATTGGATATGGGGCTTCTACTAAAGGTAATATTGTTTTAAATCATTGTAATATAAGTAGCAAAAATCTCTCTTATATTTGTGATGCAAATTCCTATAAATTTGACAAATTTACACCAGGTTCAAATATTAGAATTATTTCAAAAAACCAAGCAAGAAAAATCAATCCTGATTATTTATTAGTATTAATTTGGTCTTTCAGACCCGAGGTCATTAAACAAGAATTAAGCTACATTAAAGGAGGAGGAAAATTAATTTTTCATCTTCCAACATTTCATGTAGTTGATAAAGAAAATTATAAAGATTATTTAAAAGATGATTTTAAAACATTTTCTTTTAATTATTAATAGTTTACTAGCTACTAACAGTTTATGAAATTTATAATAAAGAAACTTGACAAATATATTTTTTTTGGAACACTAAAATTTTTGTTTTATAAATTAAAAGAATTTTTTTTTAATTTAAATTTTAAAAAATATAAGGAATCTCAGATCATTAATTATAATTTCTCTTATACTTTGCTAGGAGATTTAGCTGATAAATATGGTACAGATAAGGGGTTTAATAACCTAAATAGTAGAATATTTTATAATAACTGGCATCCACATAATTATACAGATTTTTACTCAAAAATTTTTGACCATAACCGACAACATATTAAAAACATATTAGAATGTGGGATTGGTTCAAATAACCCAAATGTTCCATCTAATATGGGAACAGATTATAAGCCAGGGGGATCATTAAAAATGTGGAAAGAGTATTTTTTTAATGCTGAGATTTACGGTGCAGATATTGATAAAGATATTCTTTTTACAGAAGAGCGAATAAAAACTTTTTATGTAGATCAGTTAAGCACAGATTCTATTAAAAAAATGTGGGGAAAGATTGATAAAAAAAATTTTGACTTGATAATAGACGATGGATTACATAATTTTGAAGCTGGTACAATTTTTTTTAATAATTCTATAGAATACCTTTCTGAAAATGGAATTTATATTATTGAAGATGTTGATCCTAGTTACCTTCACAAATTAACATTATATTTTGAAAATGATTTTTATGTTGAAGTTGTTAGACTAAAATCAAATAAATTTAATTTACTGAAAGACAATAATCTAATTTTAATAAAGCATAAGAATTATGCATAAAAAATTAAATATTAAGCAATTAAAAAATTTTTTCTATAATAAGAGAGTTGTAATTACTGGTCATACAGGTTTTAAGGGAATTTGGCTTTCATCAATTCTAAAAAATTTTGGAGCTAAAGTTTATGGTTTTTCTTTAAAAGAGCCATCAAGAGTTAATAATCTAAAATTGTTTAATCTAGAAAAAAATATTAAAACTTACTATGGAGATATTGCAGATAAAAAATTATTCTATAAATTCTTGAATAAAGCTAAACCAAATATTTTATTTCATTTAGCAGCACAACCATTAGTCAAAGAGTCTTATAAAAACCCTCATAAAACTTTTGAGACCAACGTAATGGGAACATTGAATGTGCTTGAATATGCAAAAACTTCAAAAGATTTAAAAAGTACTGTATTAATAACTTCTGATAAATGTTATAAAAATAAAGAATTATCATCAGGTTATACTGAGAATAGTGAAATTGGTGGTGATGATCCATATAGTGCTTCCAAAGCAGCAGCTGAAAATTTATTTTATGCGTATAATAAATCTTTTTTTAAAAAAAATAATATTGGAGCCGCAACAGTCAGAGCAGGAAATGTAATTGGTGGAGGAGATTGGTGTAATGATAGAATTATACCTGATGCTATTAGGTCAATTATTAAAAAAAAAAAATTGATAGTCAGAAGCCCTGATGCAGTAAGACCATGGCAACATGTTTTGGAACCACTTTCAGGTTATATAAAACTATCTGTTTACCTTTATAATAATAAAAAAAGTAATTTTAATGGATCATGGAACTTTGGACCCAATCTAGAAAAAAAAGTTACAGTTCTAAAATTATTAAAATTAGTATTTAAAAATTTAGATATAAAAAAAGAAATTATTGTTCAAAAAAATAAAAAAATGAAAGAAACTTTGATACTTAGACTAAATTGCGCTAAGGCTAAAAAACAACTTAATTGGAAAAGATTATGGAACACATCAATTTCAATTAAAAAAACTTCTAATTGGTATAAAGCATACCTTGAAAAAAAAAATGTTTTGAAAGTTACTAATAATCAAATTAATGATTACTTCAAGGATGGTATATGATTTTTGGAGTTAATATTAATAAAAAAAAACAATTTATAGATGAGCGAGGAAAGATAATGAGAATGCTAAGAGTAGATGATGAAGAATTTACTAAATTTGGAGAAATTTATTTTTCATATACTTATCCTGGTGCAGTTAAAGCGTGGCACAGACATAAACAGATGACACTAAATTATGCAGCAGTTTTTGGTAAAATTAAATTAGTACTTTTTGATGATAGAAAGAATAGCCCGACATTTAATCAAACCCAAGAAATATACCTTTCAGACGAAGATTATTTCACAGTTACAATACCTCCAATGATATGGAAT
>MDTF01016830.1_pt1 | contig 15278 bp, 16 predicted proteins | sample 811191 | NCBI WGS metagenome assembly MDTF01 (sample SAMN05326649, study PRJNA326480) | marine metagenome | isolation source: seawater | place: Southern Ocean | collected 2011
AGTGAAAATGATATTTGTTTAGAGTATCAAAATTACATACATCCAAAATATAATCAAAATATTAACGATTTTATACCTCATCTTTCAATTGTTGATTTATTTTTTAACGAAGGTGCTAAATCTAAAAACTATATTTAATTATTTATATGAAAAAATATTTAGCTGAATTAAAAACAATATTAAGCATACTGCCCAAAAAAATGAAAAAAAAAATGAGGGTAATGCTTTTGATGTTATCGATTAGTGGTTTTTTAGAAAGTTTAACTATAGGATTATTTATTCCATTAATTGCTATTTTTTTAGAAAAAAAAACCAGTTACACATTTTTGAACAAGTTTTATGATTATAGCAAATTTGATACTGAAAATTTAATTACTATAATAATCAGCCTAATTCTGTCAGTTTATCTTATAAAATCTATATTTTTGACTTTTTTGGAGTTTGGAATGCAAAAACTGATAAACAGTATAAGAGTTGAAATCACATCTACATTATTTAAAAAATATGTTAATTCTCCATATAAATTTCATTTAAAAAACCATTCTTCTATACTTTTAAGAAATTTATCATCTGAAGTAGTTGGGTTTACTCATGGGATTATTGAGCCAATTTTAATGCTGGCAAAAGAATTTTTTATTATAATTTTCATACTTTCATTATTGTTTTTATTTGATTACAAAATTAGCATTTTTGCAATTTCATTTGGAATATTGCTTGTGCTTTCAGTAAAAATGATTCTTAAAAAGTTATTGTACACTCTTTCTTCAAAGTCAATGCACTATAGAGGTCAGGTTAATAAAGTTATTCTAGAGTCATTACAAGGAATTAAATTTATAAAATCATATAAAATTGAGAGTAACTTTATTGGAAGGTTGTTAAGAAATTTAGAATTAGCAGCAAAAGTTAAATCAAAAGAAAATGCTATTGTAAATATGCCTAGAATCTGGATTGAGTTAACAGTGCTTATTTTATTGGCAATATTAGGTTTTTGTTTTTTAATTTTAGGCTCATCTATGAGTTCATACCTATCTTTCATTTCATTGTTTTTAATTGCTATGTTGAAAATGTTGCCATCATTTTTATCTGCAATAAGGACCATAAATTCTTATCAATCTCATAAACCCTCAATAGATTTTATTAAAAAAGAGTTAAGTGAAAAAGTAGAAGATTACCAAGAAAAGAACACTGAAGAGTTAAACAATAAAGAAGTAAAGCTTGATAAAGAATTTATAATTAAAGATATTAGTTTCAAGTATGAAGGACAAAAGAAAAACATAATCCAAAGTCTAAACCTTGAAATTAAAAAAAAGAATGAATTAATAGGTATTTTTGGAGATAGTGGGGCAGGAAAAACTACTTTAATAGATATACTGATTGGCCTTCATAATCCTCAAGAAGGAGAATTTTATATAGATGGGGATATAGTTAAGCAAAAGTTGTTGCGTGGAAAGGTTTTTGGGTATGTGCCACAAGCTATATATTTGTTTGATGATACTATTAAAAATAATATTTTAATAACTAACAATTCAAAAATAACAGAAGAAGAGTATAACAATGTTTTAGAACAGTGTAATTTATCTGAATATGTAAATTCATTGCCTGATAAAGATCAAACAATTATTGGAGAAAATGGAGCTCAAATTTCAGGAGGTCAAAAACAAAGAATTGGTCTAGCAAGAGCTATAGTCAATGATGCAAAAATTTTAATTTTAGATGAAGCAACAAATGCATTAGATAAAAGAACAGAGGAAAATATATTTGAAACATTAAAAAAAATATCATCTGAAAAATCAATTATAATTATTACACATAACAGAAATTTATTAAACTATTGCAATAAAATATACTGTTTGAAAAATGGAAAACTTAATCAAGAAAAATAGAAAGATAATTAATAATTATTTTCAATTTCACTATTTTTAAATTTGTTAATCCAGCTTTTTGTTTCTGATTTATTTTTCACAATTTGCCAACCAGAGTTTGTTTTAAAAAAGTTATTTGCAATTTTATCTATATGTTTGGCTTTTGTTGACTGTAAAAAAAATTTTGAATTTCCATTTAAAAATATTTTATTTTTTTCCATTAATTTTACTAATGGTTTATAGTCGTATTTTAAAATTATTTTTGATGGTGACGAATACTTATTTTCCTCACAATAGCCAACATATTTTTTGTTATTGTAGATTTTTCCACTAAATTTTTTGTAATACCGCCAAGGAACATTAAATTTTTCCTCAAATCTATGAAGGTAGCTACAGCCTTTATTCCATGGTATTCCCAAAACACAAATCCTCGAATTTGATTTGGATATCCATTCTAGAATACTTGTTTTCCCCCAAGAAGTTTTTAATTCTAACTTCTTTATTTCATCAATTTTTTTTCCAAAAATTAAGTAACTATGTAGTGGTTGTGGTGTACGATAATAATATTTTCTCTTTACGGCTTCTTTAGGTATAATTCCATTATTATTATCCAATGAATTTTTTAAATCAAATTTAAAATTTTTTAAAAAAGAATTTGATGAAAAAGAAGGAAGTATTAAAGTTCTATCTGGAGTAACAACCTTTTCAATAATATCTAATAATTTTTTTGCTATGTCTTTTTTAAAATTTATTTTATTTATAAATGACCAAACTCCTGAGTATAAAACAATTGTAGAGTCTGAAGGCTTTATTATTTTTTTAAAAGAGGTATAGATTTCATTTTCATCTATCAAACTACAAACCTCCATCTATTTTTATTTCAGAATTATTTACATAGTCTGAATTAATAATAAATTCTATTGCATTATAAATATTTTTAATATGCCCGCACTTGTTACTTGGTACTCTTTTTAGTAATTGTTTTTGTTTTTCCTTACTAAGACTTTTAAACATACCAAAATTAAAATTACCTAGTAACAAAACGTTAGATGTAATATTAAATTTTGCGTACTCCTTTGAAATTACTTTATTTATTCCATGAATGGCTAATTTCGATGACGTGTAAGCTGCAGTTCCAACGTCACCTTTGGTTCCATCAGAAGATGAAAAGTTAATTATTCTCCCCCAATTATTGCTAACCATTTTTTTTAAAATTATTTTAGTAATTTCAAAATTTGACTCGACATTAACTTTAAATATTTCTCTCCAATACTTCATACTATAATTAATAGCAAGACCATCTTTCTTGATAGATGCTAAATTTATTAAAACTATGTTTTTATAATTCAAATATTTTTTATTGATTACGATTTTTTTTAAAAAATTAATTTTCAAGTAAGTAATATTTAAATTATTTAATTTTGGCTTATTTTTGTTGTAAATTGCTAATACCTTATTGTTTGTTGATAAATACTTGAGAATGTTCAAACCGATTCCACCTGAGGATCCAGTTATAATAATTAGTTTATCTTTTTCCATTTTATCAAAACACTCCCCCAGGACAACCCGACACCGAACCCAGTTAATATAACTTTATCATTATTTTTCAAAAATTTTTTTTTTGAAGCCATCTTAAGTGCAATTGGTATCGAAGCAGAGACTGTATTCCCACAATTTTGATAATTTTCAAATATTTTATTTTTATCAATATTCATAATTTTATAAATCTTATCTAATACATATTTACTAGCTTGATGAAATATGAATTTATCAATCGTAGTAATTTTTTTATTTGTTCTTTTCAATAATTTTTTGATACAAGTTGGCACTCTTTTTATGGAAAATAGAGCAACTCTAGACCCATTCATGTATATATCTTTTGAGCCTTCATTTAAAGATAAATCTAATGCGCCTTTGCCATCAGTTCCAAATTCGAAGGCATCTATATAATTTTTTTTATCGGAAGAAATAATAGTTGAACATGATCCATCAGAAAAAATTGGTCTACACGAGCGGTTATTTTTTTGGATAAATTTTGTATAAACGTCAGTACAAATAATTAAACCATTTTTTCCCTCATTATTTCTAATTATATTAGAGGCAATATTTAGACCATATATAAAACCTGAGCATCCCATATTAATGTCAAAAGCCCTAATATCATTCCTCAAATTAAGTTTACTTTGTAAAATACAAGATGCAGAAGGTAGTTTAAAGTTGGAAGTTTGAGTAACTACAATCAAAAAATCAATTTTATTTTTTGGAAATTTTTTAAATAATTTTTTTGTACTCTTAATTGATAGAGAAATTATATCTTCCTCATCGTTACTGATATATCTTTTATTAATTCCTGTTGCTGAAAATATTTTTTTAATATCCCACTTAGGATTATTTTTTTTTAACTGTTTTAAATTTTCAACTTGTTTAGGCAAATAGTATTCAATTGCTTTTATTTTTACACCAATCACTAAATTTTTTTTAGTTTTATTAAAATTTTCTTAAGGCTTGTTAGAGAGGCTAAATTATTTATTTTATTTATCTTATTACCCATTTGTTCCTCCAATAGAGATAAAATTTCCAAATGAATTAGAGAATCCCACAATTTAAATTTTTGAAAATCATCTTTCTTAATTAGTATGCTATCTGTTGTTTTAAGAATTTTTGCAATTTTTTTTATAATAGTATTTTTTTTTTTTTCAGTCATTATTTTTTTGCCATATATATATCAGTTTTGAAAATCATTAAACCAAATTTTTCTTCAATAAATATTAATTTATCTTTTCTCAATTTGTCTATTTTTTTTTTATGTTTATACATTTCTTTAGGTAGAGGCCACTTTTTTGTACTTAATTTTTTAATAAATTTAAAATTCTTTTTTGCAAAATTTAAAACTTTTTTATAATTACTTAAGCTTATTAATGGAAAGAGAATAAATCCATTTTTTTCTAAAAATTTAGGGGATTCTTTTAAAAATTTAATTGTTAAATCAGTACCATCTCTACCAGAAACATTTGTTATGTGCTTATTATACCATGGTGTAATTTTATTTAAATCTTGAGAAATCCCAGATACGTCATTAACAATAATATTAAATTTATAACCTATCCAAGGATCAAATAAACTTCCAGCTTTAATCTCAGATTTAATTTTATTTATTTTTGAATTAATTTTTGTTAATTTGACTGCATCCTTTGAAACATCAGAAAAATATAGCTTGTTTTTTTTTTGAGAGGCTTTTGCAATTGATAAACCAACATAACCAGAGCCACAACCTAGGTCGAGAATCTTGGATGGTTTTTTATTTTGTTTAACAGCTGATTTAAATAGCTCTTCACTTGTACCTGTTGGCTTAAATACTTTTTTAGATAATTTTATCTCTATATTCATTTTTACAATAAAGCAGTTAGTCTATTTTATTTTTTTTTAATATAGCCAGATTTAATTAAATCATTAATTAAGTCTAAATAATCTATAAGTTTAAATTTTTTTTTATTAGCAATATCAATCATATCTAATTTTCCATCTGCTAAATTTAAAATTTGAAGCATAATTCTAATTCTATCTTCTAGTTTTTTTACTTTCCAGTTTGATGTACTTCTATATAGAGGAATTTTGCTTTTAGAAAGTTGTGGAACACCATACTGTACTCTGCCCAGGGGAATAAAATTATTTTCAATAGTTTTTATAGTATCGACGTATATTTTTATACTTTCAGTAATCGTTCTGTAAGATAAAATATTTTCGTTATCAAGAGATGTATGATATTCTTTAAATCCATCATACCTTTTTCTCATAATCAAGCCTATGGGCATGTTAAACCCAGGTGAACAGAACTGTCTTTCATCACTTCCTAAAGGTTCAAAATCCTCAATGTAAAACTTATATTTTGAATTTTTAATAACATTTAATGCTGCCCTGTCAGATAAAGTGTTACCCTGCCTGCTTTTCTTATAATTAATTTCATTACCATGACCAACACAATTTATTACGAATCCAGCTTTTATATTTTTTATGTTTTTTTTATTTTTATGTAAAAAAGCAGCTGCACCTATATTTTCAGGGCATATTAAAAATCGGTATGTATACTCATGTGGTCCAGTATTTTTTAATATTCTATAAAGCATACTCCAAACTAATGGGCCTGAAAGTTCATGATTTGCCATTTGTGGGTGGCATAAATAAGTGGAGATAAGTATTTCCTTTTTTGTTTTACCTGGAATAAGGGTGTCTGAATAAATTAATTCTCCATTTTTTAAAGTTGAGTTTATTAAAACTTTATATTTACCTTTTTTGAGTTTTTTAAAGTCATTGTGGTTTAGACAAAAACCCCAATCTTTTTTGTAATAAGAGGTTATGTAAGGTATTGCAGTAGGCATAGTTGGTAGTGTATGAAGTTTTTTTTTTAAATCTTCAAGATCAATGTTTTTTTGAATAGGATGTGAATAGTTCACAACGTGTAAATTATGTTTTTTAAAATCTGCAATTTTTTTACCACCAGGCGTAATGATATATGCGTCGGATATATTCCACTCTTTTGGAATAGTCCAATCTAAAACTTTAGCACCAGTCTTAAATTTAAAAATTTTTAAATCAACAATTTCACCAATTATTCTTAGACTTTCTTTGAATCCATTTCCAGTAATGCTTCTACAGATTGGAAAAAGTTTTTTAAAATAGCTTTGTAGCTCTTTTTTATTTACATATTTATCTATTTCAGTAAACTTAGACATATTTTTACTTAATTATTATTTTCATATTATAATATGCGTTATTTTGCTACGACTAGAGAAACAAGAAATGTTTATAACATTTTGGTCAATTCATGCAAGAAAGATGCAGAAAAAAAGTTAAATAGACCTTTGGAGGTTCTGCATTTAAACAAAAAAACACTAAGTTTAAAATTTATTCTTTATTTACTGAAAATTTCTTTTTTAGGTAAAATTTTTTTTGAAGAAAAATTCATTAATTTAAAATATAGAAATTGCAGTATAGGAAGACATTCGCTATCTACCTCATTGAGAGATAAAAAATCTTATCTAAATCCTCTATCACTTTTTTATAACAAGATTAAATACTTAATTATATCTGGACTCGCTATTGATTCTTTATATGTAAATATTAATAAAATAGATGCCGCATATGTTGATCATGGAGTTTATTTAAATGGAGCATTGATTCAAATATTGGCAAATAATAATAAGATGATTTACCAAAGTGTTTATCCACGTGGTCTATCATGTAAAAAATTTATAAAAAAAAATAAAAAACAATATTTGGAGTATGAGGATTTATTGATTTTAAGAAAAAATGAAAAAAAATTATCAATAAATGAAAAAAAAGTCTCAAGAAATAAAATTAAATTAATTACAAATTACCCCGAAACTATACCGTGGATAAAGGGTGTAAAATTTAAAGAATTGAGAAATAGTAATTTAAAAAATTTAACACATGTTGTTTATGCTCATTCATTTGCAGATGGTCAATTAGTGTGGGGTCTAGATGGCTTTTTAAACATGAGAGAGTGGATAGAATTTACATTAGAAAAATTAGATACAAAAAAAAATAAAGTTTATGTAAAAGCACACCCTAATTTTACTATTAGGGGTTATCACGATGAAGCTTGTGCAATGGATAAATATATTTTTTCTTTAATAAGAAATAAATTTAAATTCTCTAAAAGATTAATTTTTGAAGATGAACCAACAAAAAATTCAGATTTATTAAAAATGATAAATAAAAAAACAATATTAATATCACACCATGGATCTGCAATTTTAGAAGGAGTATATAAAAACTTTAAAAATATTTCATCAAAAGCAACATTTTGGGAACATAAATTGAAGGTAACAAATCAATGGGGTACAAAAAAAGAATATGAAATAATTTTAAAAAAAAAATGGGAAAACTTAAAATTCGCAAATAAAGATGATTTTTTAAAAGTGTGCAATCTTTTATATTGTAATGAATATGGTCATTATGGAAAAAAATTTTGGCATAAGGTAATTTCAAAAAGTATTAATGTTTCTTCAGAAAAATTAGATAAGAATATTTCAGGGATAATTGAAAAATTAAGAAAAAGTGAAAAATTAAAATTAATAAACATTGTTAGTAAAAACATACAAGAACTCTGATAATAATTATCTTTCATACAAAATATTATTCAAAAAAACTACTACAGTAGAATAATTTATTTTTGAGATTTCTAAAAATTTAGCGAAAAGATAATGTAAATATTTATTTAGCTTTAAGTAAATTTTTAATAATTGAATTTATAAAAATAATTATTACTAAAAAAATATTTTGTTTATTGTTTATTCTGATTAAGCACTCTTCTATTAAATGATCAGTAAAACTAATGGTGCTTGAATAACCACCACTTTTCATTATACCAATTATTTCATTTTTGTTGGTTGAAGAGCCTAGTAATTTATTTTTTATAATCGCTCTATAATATAAATCATAATCAGCAGAACATTTATATTTTGTTTTAAATTTACCAATTTTCTTCAAAGATTTAAGTTTAATAAAAAAACCAGTTGAATGTGAAGTTGCAAAGTCAAAATTGTACTTTAATCTAGATGGCCTATAGCCAAATTTAATAATAAAATTAGTTGTATAGTATCGTTTAACAGTCCCAAATATAAAATCTAATTTTCTATTCTTATTGAACTTGTTATTAATAATTTTGAGGGCATTTGTAGTTAACAAGTCACCTGAATTTATAAATATTAAGACACCACCACTAGCAAGTTTGATACCTTTATTCATGGCAAAATAAATACCATTATCTTTTTCAGATAAGATATAAGAAAAATTATTTTTATACTTTCTTATTTTTTTTAGAGTTTTATCTTTAGATGCACCATCAATTATAATATATTCAAAATCTTTAAAACTTTGTGATAGAACACTTTTTATAGTCTTTTCAATATTGGCCTCATCATTTTTAACAACTGTTACAATAGAAAAGAAAGGTTTTTTTAATTTTTTTTTATTCATAAATAAACTTAATAATTATATGTTAACTAAATTAAAGTATTCAATTAATATTAATATGATATTAATGTTTAATGGAAAGTTATAATTATAAAATAAAAAATTTTTTAGAAAATCAGATCCCAGATATAGAAAACCCTAAAATAATAGAATTTGGTGTCAGAGAGGGTAGGTCTACCAAGATTTTTTTAGACATATGTGAAAAAAAAAATGGTGAATTATACTCAATTGATGTTGAGGATTACTCACATTTATATCAAAGTGATAAATGGACATTTATAAAAGCTAGAGATGATAATTTTGATTTTTTAGAGGACAAGACTCCTAAATTATTAGATATAATTTATTTGGATAGTTTGCATGAGGCTGATCATGTAGAAAAAATTTTTTACCATTATTTTTCTAAATTAAAAATTAATGGCCTTTTTTTTATTGACGATATCTCATGGCTACCTTATTTAAAAAATGAAAAAAGAAATAATTTTTATTGTGAAATAAACAATAAAGAGACTTTTGATAGAATTTTATCAATTTTTCAAAGTAATCAAGAAAATATAGATGTAAGTTTTAGCTTTATTTCCTCAGGTATGTGCATGATTAAAAAAAAAAAAAATAATTTGAATTCAGCCTTTACAATTAAAACAAGAGCATCGTCAATTAAAAATATATTAAGAAATTTTTTTAATTATATTAGAAAATAACAAAAATGATTCAATTTGGTATAACTGGCCACACTGGAAGTTTAGGTAGAATACTTATAAAATCGAATAAAGATATTAGATACAGTTTATTCAAAGGGGATATTAGAAAAAAAAAAGATATTGATAAATGGTTTTTAAATAATAGATTTGATGCGATTATTCATTTAGCAGCCATAGTACCAATTAAAGAAGTAAATAAAGATAGAGTTAAAGCTAGAGAAATTAATTATTTAGGAACCAAGAATGTAGTAGATGCTTGTTTAAAAAAAAAAAATAAGATGGTTTTTTTTTTTCATCTACGTCACATGTTTATAGCTCTTCCAAAAAAAAAATTTTAGAAAAAGCACAAATTAAACCAATATCATATTATGGCAAAACAAAATCTCTAGCAGAAAACTATATTGTCAAAAAATTTAAAAATACAAAGATTCCCTACTGTATTGGTAGAATATTTAGCACAACAAATAAAAATCAAAAAAAAAACTATCTTATACCAGACCTAAAAAATAGAATTTATAAATCAAAAAAAAATATTATTTTGAAAAATTTAAATCATTATAGAGATTTTATCTCTATGGAGGATATATCAAAAATAATATTTATTTTATTTAAAAAAAAATTTTCAGGAGTTATTAATATTGGATCAGGAAACGCAATTTTTTTAAAAGATATTGCCTCAACAATTGGAAGAGAATATAATAAAAATTTAAAATTTATTGATAATAATAAAAAAACATATTTGGTTGCAAATATTAATAAATTAAAAAAATTTTATAAACTTAAATTATCTAAAAGTATTAAAAAACTTATCTTTTAAAATATGATAAAGTTTATTAAAAAAAACCTACGAAAATATATAAACTTTAATTGAAATAATGTTATTAAAGAAAATTGAAAAAAATTACATATCCATTCTAATCACAAATTACAATAAGGAGAATTTTTTAGACAAAACCCTTAAAACTGTATGTACTCAAAACTTTAAAAATTATGAAATAATTCTCTTTGATGATTGTTCTACTGATAATTCAATTGCTATTATTAAAAAGTATAAAAAAGTAAAATTAATAATTAATAAAGTAAAAAATAAAAATAAATCAGGACCCATTAATCAGATTGATGGTATTATTGAAGGCTTTAAAAAATCTAAAGGAAATATAATTTGTTTATTAGATGGGGATGATTATTTCAAAAAAGATAAACTTATTCAAATAAATAAATTTTTTCAAATTAATAAAAAATTAAACTGTGTATTTGATATTCCCATCAACAACCAGGCTAAATTTAATTTCAAAAAAAAACAAAAATATTATTCTGTATGGTCAACAATTTTTCCTACTAGTTGTATATCTCTTAGAAGAAATTTTTTTGAAATTTTTATTCGGAATATTAAAAAACAAAATTTTCCTCATTTAGAAATAGACGCTAGGATAAGTATTTTTTCGAAGTATTTTATGAATGAATATAGCGTTCTTAATAAAAAACTAACATTTTATAATTATGATCAAAATGGCATTACTGCAAAAGTTAAAAAATACTCAAAGATATGGTGGATAAGAAGATTTGAGGCTTTCTCTTATTTAAGAATTATTATGAAAAAAAAGAAACTCTCATTCACCTTTAGTTTTGACTATTATTTAACTAAATTTTTGGCATTTTTTTTTAAAAAAAACATATAATTGTAATTATGGTTTTTATTTATTTTTTTCTAATTTTTTTTTCAATACTTGGGTATGGTTTTTTTGTTAGTCGAAAAATTATTAATCTAAATAATTTTAATTTAGGATATCAGGGAATTGTTGGAATATTTTCTTTGTTATTGATATCATATATAAGCACACAATTTATAGCTCATGACGAGTTATTTAATTCACTAATTTTAATAATAGGTATATTTTTATTTTTTACTAATTTAAAAAAAATTAATTACTGTAGAAAAAATTCTAAATTATTATTTCTAATATTTTTCTTATCATTTATTTTTATACTAGTTGGAAAAAATCATGATGATTTTTTTTATTACCATTTTCCTTATATCCTAACACTCACAGAGTACCCACATCCTCTAGGCATGGGAAATTTAAATCATGGATTTAAAACACATTCATCAATATTCTTATTGTCTTCGTTATTCCACTTACCTGGAGCAAAATATAGTTTATTTCATTTAGCACCTGCCTACATCTTGATATTTTCCAACTATATTATTTTAAAATTAATTTTTAACAAAGAGGTACAAAAAAAATATATTTTTATTTTGTTTTTAAACCTTTTTGCATTGGTATTTATTAATATCTTTTTCTATAGACTTGGAGAGCATGGAACAGATCGTTCAGCAATGGTCTTAATTATCTTGTTAGTAATAAACTTGTTATACTTTATAAATAGAAATGAAGAAAAAATTGATGATAATTTTTTAAAAATTTTTACAATAATTTTTACTATTATTTTTTCATTAAAAGCATTTTATTTAATTTATATTATAATTTTTATACCGATCATTGTGCATGTTTACAAAAAAACTAAATCACTTAAATTATTTTTTAATATAAGCCTGGTCTATTGCCTATCTTTATTCGGATTAGTATTATTGACAAATTTCTTTAATACAGGGTGCCTGGTATTTCCTGAAAAAAGAACTTGTTTTTTTAATTTACCCTGGTCACTTTCATTAGAAGTGGTTGAATATTTAAATATTCATTATGAAAACTGGGCAAAAGCAGGCTCTGGTGCCGGTTATGGTTTAGCAGATAGTGATAAACTAAATTATATTTCTAATTTAAACTGGGTAAACAATTGGGTAGATAAATATTTTTTTAATAAAGTATCAGATTTAATTTACTCAATAGTTTTCATTTCATTAATTTTTGTTTTAATGTTTAAAGGATTAAAGTCAGAAAAGATTTTTAATAGAAAATATATATTTTTATCATTTTTATTATTATTGATATTTTGGATATGGTTTATGTTACATCCATCTTTAAGATATGGTGGGGACCATTTATTCTTTTTTCTGTTTTTTATTCCATTAAGTATATTTTTAGAAAATTTTAGTAAAAATGTGTTAAATTTAGATAGAAAAATTTTATTGATAGTTATGATTACTTTTTTGGTATTTTTAGGAAGAAATACCAATAGATTGATTAAGGAATATAAAAGTTACTCATATATGCCATTTATAAGTGTTAATTACCCACTAGAAAAAGATGGTTTTAGATACAAAAAAAAGATGCAAGAAGAAATAAAAAAAAATAAAGCCAAAAAAATTTATAAAAACAGATATATATTTTTTTAGAATATTTAAATATGAATTTTTTATTTAAGATTATTGATTATTTTTACCAAAAAAAAAAATATTATTTTTTAAAAAAAAAGATAACAAGAGATATTAATATTTTTATTGATATTGGTGCACATCATGGAGATACAATCATTGATTTTTTAAGAATTTTTTCAATTAAAAAGATATATGCTTTTGAACCAAGTAAAAAAAATTTTGATAAGTTAAAAGCAACAGTAAAGAAAATAGAGAAATGCAATCCAGTAAAAATAAAAATTTTTCCAGTTGGTACTGGAGAAAAAAATGACATTTTAACTCTTAATGAGATAACTGATGGTGTATCAAATACCTTTAACAGCTTAAATCAAGATTCTAAATATTTTAAAAAAAAAAAATTTTTTACAACACTATTTGGGATAAAGAAATTTATTAACGATAAAGTACCCACTAAAATTATTGCCTTAAAGGAATTAATTGAAGAAGAAAAAATAGATAAAATTGATTTTATTAAAATTGATACTGAGGGGTTTGAATTTAACACTCTTTTAGGGCTTGAGAAAGAGATTAAAAAAGTGCGATATATATTATTTGAACATCATTATGATAATATGATAATTAAGGATTATAAGTTTGCAGACATACACAAATTACTAAAAGATAATTGTTTTATAAATGTTTATAAAACCAGAATGCCATTTAGAAAAAGTTTTGATTATATTTACGAAAATAAAAAAATAATTTAAAATTAAGATAGCATAATTTATGAAAACTATTTTTTATTGGTCACCATGTTTGTCTAAAGTTGGTACAGTTAAATCTACTGTAAATTCAGCGTTAGCATTGTCAAATTACTCAAAAGAAAAATATAAAGTAAAAATAATCAACGCTTGTGGTGAGTGGGATGATTATGCTGATTTATTTAAAAATCATGGTATTGATTTAATCGAGTTTAAATTTAAATTTTTTTCTTATTTACCAAAAAATGGATTTTTAAGTAGTAGAATTTCATATTTAATAATTATTTTATTTTCATTTTTTCCATTATTGAAAATTTTAAAAAAAGACAAGCCTGAATTTATTATTATGCATTTACTCACTTCACTTCCCATAATACTCAATAATTTATTTAGTTTTAAAACAAAATTTATATTAAGAATTTCTGGGTTTCCAAAATTAAATATATTTAGAAAGTTTTTATGGAAAAATTGTTCAAAAGATATTTTTAAAATAACATGTCCAACAAAAGATTTATTATTTTATTTAAAAAAAGAAAAAATTTTTAATACAGATAAGATATTTTACTTACAAGATGCTATAATAAACATACATGACTATATTAAAAAAATTAATGAAAATGATGAAGTTTTTTTAAATAAGGTTAAAAAATATGATCATTATTTTTTGGCTGTTGGTAGATTAACAAAACAAAAAAATTATCCATATTTAATCACTGAATTTATAGATTATTTAAAAATTGAAAAAGATGCAATTTTATTAATAATTGGTGATGGTGAAGAAAAAGATACGTTAACAGGATTGATAAGAGAAAATTACCTTTCTAATAACGTCTTTATTCTAAATGATATCATTAATGTTTACCCCTTTATGAAAAAAGCTCGAGCCCTAATATTGGCATCTTTATGGGAAGAAGTTGGCTTTGTAATAGTTGAAGCTGCATTTTGCAATTTATTTGTTATATCTAGTGACTGTCACAATGGACCAAAAGAATTTTTAGAAAATGGTGAAGCTGGATATTTATTTCAAAGCAACATAAAAAACGAATTAACAAAAAAAATCCAAGATTTTGCTAAAGCAGAAAAAAATTTAAAAAAATTAAAGATAAAAGCCAAAAAAAATTCATCAAATTATACATTATTTAGACATCATTTAAGTTTAAGAAAAATACTATCAAATGAAAACTAAATATAAAATATTACTTGCTAAGATTCTTTTTTTTTTAATATCAATAATAAAAAAAAAGAAGTTAGTAAGAATAAAAAAAAATAATATTAATTGGGAGCTAGATTTATCAGAGGGTATAGATTTAAGTGTTTATATATTTGGAAAATTTGAATATGAAATTGTATCTGCTATTGCAAAACACAAGTTATCCAAAAATCCAGTATTTTTTGATATAGGGGCAAACGTTGGTGTCCAAACATTACAATTAAAAGAATATTTTAAAAATTGTATTGTACATTCTTTTGAACCCACAAATTTTGGGTATAATAAATTAAGAAATAATATTTTATTAAATCCTGATTTTAAAAAAAAAATTTTTATAAACCAAACTTTTTTGACTAATAAAAAAAATAATATACCAAAAAATGTTTATGCAAGCTGGAATTTACAAAATAAAAATACCATACATAAAAAACATTTTGGATCTCTAAAAAAAACTAATAATGCTAATTCTTTTAAACTAGATAATTATATAAA
>MDTF01007417.1_pt1 | contig 15272 bp, 19 predicted proteins | sample 811191 | NCBI WGS metagenome assembly MDTF01 (sample SAMN05326649, study PRJNA326480) | marine metagenome | isolation source: seawater | place: Southern Ocean | collected 2011
CCCTTGGAGTTCTCTACAGCACCCATCTCGGTGGATTCAGTAGATCCTAATCTAACATTAATGGCATCAATATACTCTCCAGGTGGAAGAAGTCTTTCATCCACTGACTTGTTCATTCTACCAGCAATGAAATTTGTGGTTACTATTGGCATATTATTTTATCCATTTGTTCTGACCTCTTAAACTCATTAAGAGACGACCAGGGTGTATATTACTTAATCTTATTTTCGCGTTTCTCAGAAGAGAAGACTTGTCTTTCCTTGCTCTATTGACAACGTACTCAGTCACGCCTATGCGACCATTTAAAATTGAATATCTTATGTAAGCGTAAATATACTCTTCAAATAACTTATTGAGACTGACGCTTCCGTCTTCTCCATTCTCCATACCATCTGAAATATATTCCAATACAATAGAAGCGCTAGCTCCTAAAGAAGCAAAGTTTATAACTCCAGCTTTTTTATTTATAACAAATGTAGGGTTACTGTTAGCTGTTTCGGTATTCAGTCCAAACCTTGCGCCAATTGCGTAGTCAAAATACCACATCCCGTTATCATTAAATCCTGACTGACCATGATAAGGGCTGCCTTCATTAAGGTAGATACTTCTGCCACCTCCTGTAATACGAGCCATATCTACTTGACTATCCTCTGGGCTTAACACATTACCGTCTTGATCAAATAGTAAGTTAGACTTATTGTCCTGCAAGTAAGCCTCAGCCCAATTAGTCTGAATATTTTCAGTTAATGGATATAACAACCCGTCTCTCCATTGTGATATTCTAACCCAGTTTACATAGTCAGCTGGTAAAACAAACCTTAAACTATCTGTAATGTCTAACTGAAGAACTTTTATTTCCTTCATCGCATCATAGTTTAACTCCTGTATACCACGCTTAGCATGAAACAAAACTTGATACCTATTTAGGTTATTCAATAGCTCGTGATTACCTTGATACATCAACATGAAATTGTTAACTATATCGCTTAGTGATACGTACTGATAACTTCCCCAATTTGCGTCAACTGGATTAGTGCCATCATTTGTATAGTATTGATACTGATTTATATATGACATATCTAGCTAGTTTGTTGATCATTACTGTTTTCTTGTGCTGTACCAAATTGGTAGACATCTCCCTCTCTAATTTCAACACCTATGTATTGACATATTTTAGCTACTATATAAGGCTCGTCAGAAAGCGGTAACTCAAAGTCTTGATAATCTGCTTTAGAGTCATTAAATATTGGGTCAAGACCTGATGTGTTAAAGAACGTCCACTTTGGTGGTAATGGATATCTTATGTATTGAGCATATACATTCCCTGCTGTATTAATTGTAGTAGGGTAAATGTTTACTAGATTACCCAAACCTGTTGGTGTTGCATTTCCAAGAACATAAGCTGGGTATCCTGCGGATGGAGCTGTTAAAGGAGATGCGTTAAGATAAAATATCTTGTTCTGATTAACTCTCTCAACCTCTACTATATTAGCTGAGGATGTAATACTATAAGAATCTCCCTGTGTACCAGTATTAAATATATCTGCTGTTAAAGTTAACTGTGTTTCAGAATTTACGCTTACTATATAAGCACTCTGACCAGCGTTAATACTTGCAGAAGATGTTGATCCAACTAGTTGACCAGCAGCTACTAAGCCACTTGTTATAAAGGTTGCTGTGGCATCTGTTAAGGTGAATGATCCTACAGTAGTTGTAGTGGAAGATGCAAGTATTGTAGGATAATAACTAAGTTTATTAATCAAGTAATAGTTACTTGGTAATGAAAATAAATTAGCGCCACTATTTGTTAAAACCTGTGTTGATGAAAAGCTATCTATTACTTCTTCTAATCCTTTTACAATATCTGCGTATCCAGTATTAGATGTAAGTTGTTTTTCTCTATTTATCCAGTTGTTATATTGATAAAAATAATCCTCAAACATATCCATTTGAGCCTGCTTCGCGTATAGGTTGAAATCTTGCGGAGAAATATATCCGTAATTATTTTTATTAGCTATAGCTAAAACTGTATTGCGTACTGAGTTAATCATAAAACTAATGTTTTCACAAAGATAACAAAAAAAAAGAGGCTGCTTTTTTTTAGCAACCTCCTTCTTCTTAAAATATTAGATATCTCTAAGACACTAAACTTTTGCGATTTTCAAGAAAAAATATTCTTTTCCTCCTAACCAAGTGGCATTACTTCCACTAGCAAAAACGTTTTGAAGTCCTGGGAAATCATACGTTACATTTGGCCATGAAGTCTGCAAAGACTCCACAACTGCATCTTGTATTGCAGCTCTCATGTCTGAGTTTGATCCAACTGTAGAAGAGTATGCGTAATCAATTTTCATTACTGAAGTTCCTGCTATACCGTAGGTAAGGTTGACTATAGAGGTATCAGCTGAGGAATTTGAAACATCAGCAACATCAGCAGATCTTAATATAACATCGCTGTCATCAGCTCCTAAAGCATACACCAAATACTTATCGCCTGTTGCAAAAGTTGCTGCGTCTACAGTTAATACAGTAGCTCCTACCGCAGTTACTTGAACAGTAACACCAGCACTTATATCTAAAACGTAGTCTCCTACTTTAACTCCAGCTGAAATAAAGTTTTCTGAAGTATCTATCAGCTGAAATGATCCTTCTCCAGTTGTAGTACCCGCTTGTAGAACAGTGTACTCTGGCATGTAGATAAAGTAAGCAGTTGCATCAGGGATACCTGTTCCGGTATCTACCCCTATTGATGCTAGTGCTAATACAGTATCTGAAGTAACAGCTGTTACAAGATATTTTCTTGCTGTTGTACGATCCCATACAATAGCATTAGGCAAAACAACTTCTGTAAAAGTTGCAGCACTATCAGTCAGTGTTAGAGCAGCTGCTCCATTTGCAGTAGATGTTCCCGTCTTAACAACATCAAGTTCTTTAAAATTTATAAATTTTTCCATTTTCGTATTCATTTAAGCTATTGAAATTGCACTAAGCGGGTTAATATTTAAGAACGATCCTGATTCAGTAGCAGTATTTACTGGTTTACCCGATACCATTCCTAGTGGTGCGTAGTATTCTGAAACCGAGGTCCATCCTGTTTTTAAAGCTGCCATTGCAATTGTTTGAATTGCCGTCTGAAGTTTTGGAGAAGCGTAAGCTACTGGCCATGTTAATGTTGTTACTTTACCACCAACATAATTAATAGTAGCCGTTGTTGTTGTAGGCTGTCCTATACTTAAAATCCCTGTTACCGAAACCAGTTGATCTTGACTGTTTGTACCATGTGCGTCTAAGACGGGGATACGTATAAATTTTTCCATAATAATAATAATTTATGAGTTAATAATAATTTATGCAATAGCAATATCAGATACCGCGTATGTAGGGATTGCAACTCTACTTACTAAAGTCCATGAAGTTATCAATGCTTCTTGAACTTCTGACTGTATAAAACTTCTGAATTGTGTTCCTGAGTTTGTTGCTGAAGCTACGCCTACACCGGCGTGAGTAATAGTTATTACCTTCCCGCTTCCGTAAGTTAAAACTGTTGAAGTAGCTGAAGCTGCCTCTACAAGCTTTAAGTCATTACAAGGCACTAGTTGGCTTCCCTCGCCAGTAACCGGTATACTTAAAAATTTATCCATAATAATAATAATTTATGAGTTAATAAAGCATAAAGATAGCAAAAAAAAAGCCGCCCTTTTAGGCAGCTCTTTTCTTGATTAATATAAATATTTACTCAGCATCTACACGCTTTTTCAAAGCCTTGTAGACCTCTATGCCGTCATCAGACTGGAAGAATGAAGCTACTATATAGTAGTGGTCTTCTCCAAAAGGTACTGACAACATTTTCTTTTTGTTTTTTGGTAAGTTGTAATAAACATCTTTTCCGTTGTTTCTTAAAGCTATTAAGTTCTTTGTAAACATCTGAACCACATCGTCTTGTAAATCAAGCATAGGGTCATTAACAGCTGACAAGAAATCCTCAGGTTCTTGTTTTGCGTATAGTAAGATGTCTCGTTTTAATTCTGCCGTAGACATTGAATCAACATGCGCTCCAAATAAAACTCTAGAAACTGTAACTAATTTCTCTAAAGACAATTGCTTAGCTTCAATTTGAGCATCTAAAGCTCTTTCAACAGCCTCAAGCTCTGCACCAGCATCTCTCTCTCTGTTTATTTCCTCAAACACATGACCGTTACCTGGATGATAATGAAGAAATTCCTGTAAAACCTGATCTTGCTTAGCTACTTGTAGCATACCATCTTCAAACACAATAGGTTCTAGAATAGCATTTCCGTCTTGCTCATCTTCAAAAGGTGATCTTTGATTACGAGCGTAACGTAAGGGTTTGTTTACTCCTGTTTCCTCATCAAAATATAATAAAGGGGATCTTGAAGAGTGACGGGAAGATAGCATATAAGATAAAGGAGCTTGATCCTTCGTCAGCTTGTATGCTTTGTTGGTGTACTTTTGTTCACTTTTTTTCATTGTAATAAAATTAAATTAGAGTTTAAAAATAAAAGGGAGAGGTGTTACCCCCTCCCTTCTTGATATACTTCTTAGTCTTGGAATAAGAAGAAGTTGTTTGCACCTAAAGTACATACAGCTCTTTCAGACAAGTAGTTTACCTCCATCGCATCAAGATCAGAAGTTTGAGCACCACCTGCAGAACCTGTAATCCAAGTTTTGTAGCGTCTATCTTCAGTTTCTGAAGCACGGTAACGTACATGTAAGAAAGGACGCTTAGCATTCTTTCCTAAGATTTGATCATAAACAGTAGTAGAACCAGCTGGTACTAACAATCCGTTTACTGAACCACCTACTAGACCACCACGCATTGTTGGGTCGTTCAAGTATTTCCAATCAGTCTTATAGAAATCATAACCTCTACGGAATCCAGTGAAACCTAAGTTTAGAGCCATGTCTTTATCATTGTCAAATAGACCATATGAAGTACCGCCAGCTCCGTAAGAGTTTTGAGCAGCCAACATATCATCAATGTCAAACGAGAAATCTCTATTAACGAAGATTACATTTTCTTCAATTGCACCTTGCTTATCAAGTCTTGAAATGATGTTATCAAACTGAGCTAAAGTCGTTGGGTTTCCACCACCGAATACATTACCTCTTAGACCAACAGTATAGAATACACCATCAGAACCGTTCAATCCTGCACCAGAAGCTGCTGCAGCAACACCTTGAAGGGATCCAGCTGCACCAGAACCTGCTTCAGCTGGAACTGCTTCAATCATTGCAGTCTCAAGATAATCGTCAAAACGCAATCTTGTTTCATGCTCAGACTTCATATACCATAGGTATCCAGAAGCACCGTTTTCAGTAGTAACTTCAATCCAACCAATTTGAGCCATGTCAGAACCAGAGACGCTGTACTTGTCTTTGATGATGATAGGCTTATTAGAGAAGATTAAGTCATCAGCTTCAAGAGATCCCTCCATTCCGTTAGTTCCTTTGTTGAACTCAGAACCATAAATGAAGATCTCACAACCTACTGCAGCTGCCATTGCTTGACCAGCGGCCTCGTAATAAGCGATAGTTACAGTATTTGTTCCTGCTAAAGGATTAGGTAATGCAGTTACAATACCCTTGTTACTAAGTGTAGATCCTGCTGTGCTATCAGAAATCATTACAGTTTGACCAATACGCAAAGCTTGACTGTTTTGAGTACCACCAATAGCTGGATTAAAGTTAGATCCCGGACTAGGAATAGTCCAAACTCCTTCACTAGCACCCGCTGCTGCTGCAGAGGTTACACTTGTGTATTTAATATGAAGTCTTCCTTGTTCTGCCCATTTGATGAGATCAGAGTTAGAAGGCATTTCTGCACCGACCATTCTAAGGAATGATGAGATGCTACGATTTCCATATCTTTCAAATTCTTTTTCGTAAGTATCAGGTAAGTACTGATTCAAGAAATCAAAGTTTGTGATATAATTTGTGCTCAACGGTACACGTTGCGCACTAGGTTGTAAATCAAAACCTGGGGCTACATTAACGGCCATAATAGTTTTTTTTTAATTATTAGTTATTTTCTACTTCTTATTTTGAGTCCTCTTCCACTGCTGCTTTCTCCAACGGCACGAATTTTCAATCCGTCTTTAGACACTGATTGAGGGGAAGTTCTTACATCCATATTAATGTTTTTCGATTTTTTCGTAACATTATCTACGGCGGAAGACACCCCTTGTTCATAGAAGAATTGAGCAAACTTTTCGGGATTCATCGCAACAGAAAGCGCACGATGGTATCCTTTAGCGTCAGTAATTAATCCTTTATCATCTAAGAATTTAGAGATAAAATTATTAACGTCTGACTGTTTGTTAAGCAACTCTTCAGATGTGCCAGGTTTATAACTAATTTGCGAATCGCCAATACTAAAATCAAAACCTTTGAATTCAGAACTGAATACCTCTTTCGAGCGATTCATAAAATACTCATATTTCCTTTTGTTTTCATCAGCAACATTATCTGATTTGTCAAGGTAACTTTTATAATCGCTTAGTTGTTTTTCTTGATCTTGAGACAATCGGCCCCCACTTGACTCAAGGGGAACTTTATATTTATCCTTTTGATCATTAAAAAACTTCTTCGCTTTCGCAAGTTCTCGTTTTTTTGCTAACTTAACTTTCTTGACATCTCTTGGCTCATCTAAGTCTTCATCAAACCCAAATTTATCCTCCATGATATCTTGAATGTCTATTGCGTCTAACCCTTCTTCGGTAGCAGCAAGGTAGTCAGCCAAGACAGAATCCGCATCCATAGTATCATAGTCTTTTTGCAACTTGTAAAAATCCTCGATACCTCGACCTGTCTCCTTCTTGTATTCAAAATACTTTAACACATCTTCAGGAAGAGAATCGTTTGAATCAACTTTATCAAACAACTGCTCTACTGAGTCAATGTCTTTATCATATCTTTCCTTTATATAGGAAAGAACATCTTCGTCTTGTATAGTTGGACGATCAACTTTTTCTTCTACAACAACATCTTCTGCACTATCAACGGCTACCGCTGCAGCACTATCAGTTGTTTCATTTTCTTCAAATTGTTCTTCATGCTTTTTAAGCAGTTCGTTTTCAATTTCTTGTACTGATTTTTCCTCAATCCCATCTAGGGCACGTACTTTTAATTCCATTTTATTTAATTTAATTTAGTTTCTATCTTGGATTAAATTCAGAGAAATCAAACCCGTCCATTGAATCTTCATTTGATTCAAATGTTACTGGAGGTAAATTTCTTTGTCTTTGTTCAATGAGTTTTGATTGTTCGGTATTAGCTTGACTTATTCTATCAGACTTAGCTTTATCTCTTTGATTTTCTCTACCGTCAAGTTGACTCTGTTCAATTCCTTTTAAAGACATTGCATACTGAAACTCAGTTCCCATAAGTTGTTTTTTCAACTCAGCTTCACTAGACATTCTTTCTATATCAAAGGCTACCTCAGCTTGTTTTAACTGCATCTTAGATTGGAGATCTAATTGTATTCTTTGTTGTTCAGCTTGAGCAGCGGCTTGTTGAGCTTGCATCTGCATCTGAGCCTGCATTTGTTGCTGCTGCATTTGTTGTTGCGCCTCTTCTTGCTTCTTACGCTTACGCTTTACCTTAAGAAGTTGATTAGCCATTTTTAAGTTATTCAACTCTCTAATATCTAAAGCATCTTCTAGGTTTATGTCTTGCTTAGATAAAGCCATCTGAATGTTTTGCTCAAGCATAGCTCTTTGCTCTTCATCAGGACTCATATCTATAAAGATTCCAAAATCGTGCAGGTATAGGTTTTTTACATCTTCTAGAATACCAACATTGTACTTGCCAATCTGCATAGCAAATTCATCTTTAAAATCTGCATATTCAAGAATATCTGCTGTTCTAATAGAAAGTGCTTCAGCTAAAGTTTTTGTGATATATAAACTTGAGTTTAAAATATGTCTAGTTGCTGTGTTAGAATTTAACGCGGCTAACTTCTGAACACCTACTAATGCATTTGGATCAGGAGTGCTACCATCTCTAGCTTCATTCAAACCCGTTACAGTTCTAATCATATCCATGTAGTGATTGTAATTTGCTATTAACATTTGCAATTTACCAGCACCACTACTAGATGTTAACTGTTGAATAGGTACTCTAGCATTGTTATATTCTCCGTCTTGTGTATAACTTCTTCCGACTACACTACCTGTTTGAAAGTATAGACGTAAAGCATCCTCTGGATTATAAGCATTACCTGTTCCTAAATCAACTTCATTCAATCCATCAGCATCAATAAAGACACCATCAGGCACAACCCGTGAAACCACTTGTTGTATTTTTAAATGAATCATCTGAATTAAATCAGCAAAAGGAATCATTCTTCTTACTAGAGATTCGTAATTGCCTTTATAAGATCTAGGCGCACATGCAACGTAATTAGGGTAAGCCATTTGACTTGCCGAATTAGGTCTAACCATGTTCTCTGCTAAATCCCACTTTAATATAATGTTTGTACCCATGACCATGATACCATCGTACCATACCTCAATAGTTTTTTCTACTTTTTCAAAGTCTCCTTCTTCCATCATTTCTGGTGGAGGATTAAAATCATCGTCTTTCTCTACTACTTTAAAGTTTCCATCAGGAGTAGTTTTCTTTTTGTATACAAATTTGTTGGTTGACTTATAATTAAAGTATAACAACGTACATGTATCTCTAGAGAACAAACTGTTCTGATACATCTCTGCTGAATTAAAATAGTCATACCAAGCTTGACTGTATTTGGAAATCTCTTCCATTTCTTCAGGTGTGATATCTGGATTGATTTTAACCAATTCAGTCATAGGAATGGTTTTTACTTCCCCCCAATAAAACACATCTTTAAAATACGGATCTTCAGTATAGCTATATACCACATTAGCTGGATCAACATAGTTGATTTCAACTCCTGCTCCTGGCAAGAATTGATGCTTAGTCATACCTACCCCTAAAGTTGTAATATCATAATCTACTCTCTTACGAATATCATTGTAATGATTTTCCGCAAGCAAAGTGTTGATAGCTTCTTCTTCAGCAATTTCTATTGCTGGCTTGTACTTCATTTGCATGTACAATTGCATTTCCTCGTCGCTCTCTGGAAGTTCGTCTGGATTTGCTGTAAATACATTTACTTGAAAATCTTTTTCAATTTGATTAAACAAAGTTTTAGCGATCATATCGCCTTCGATTATCTCTTGATATTGATTTCTTTTTTCTGCAGACATAGCGTCTTCTGCATACGCCCTTACTTTGAAGAGTCTATCGTTTAGTCCGTTGACAACGATATCAACAAATTTAGGAATAATCGGCACTGGAGTCCAGTCTAAATTTAGATAGCTTAAGTCTCCATCTATTGCTAGTTCATTTTTGTATTTAGCTACAGACTGCTCTCCACGAGAGTACAATCTTAAACGATTAAATTCCGCCCATTGAGTATGAAACCTAGAGCCTCCGCTGTCTTTTCTAAACCACTCGTACTGAATAGCTTGTCCGATTTGCAACCCGTACTCCAATGTTTTCTTCTGTGAATCAGAAGCAAATTGGTTAGGAAACGCAGCGGACTGTAAATTTATATTTACTTCTTTCATTTATCTAAGTAATTCACTAGTCTTATTACTATTATTGTACCTGCCAAAGTTAATGCTTATTTTTGTTTTTTTCTCAGTCGGTGTGTATAAGTGCTTTTGATTAGCCATTACACATAAACCAGAACTAATAGAAGCATCAAATTTTGTTCGGTTACTAATATCAAATTTTGCCCAATCTTCTAAAGTCCTGGGAAAATACATATCTCCCATGTCATCAGAATCTCTATACATCCCTGTTTGATCTAGCCCTACATACTTCTCAATATACGATTCTATTGCTGAGGCGTGAGATTGTTTTACATCTTCACTTGAATTGGGTATACCCCCTAGTTCTCTTTCAGTTTTAGATAATTTATTAAAAGTCTTATCAGGTCTGTTTAAACAAAAATGTCTATATCCTCTATTCTTAAAATGATATAACAATCTAGGCTTATTGTTTTCACAAAGTATTGGCATGCCGTAAAAAATGCAAGCCATTAATACTTCCTCAAAAAATATCTCTGCAGTCTGCGGTCTAGCTATATATTCTAAAAAGAAATGATTGCTAGGTGCGTCATCCATGTTAAACTTAGTTAGTCCGTGTAAAGCACCGTTAGATCCTTTACCAACTACTACGCCAGAAATATCATAAGAATCACATCCGAAAGAACCTATGTGTTCATTGCCGGGATGAAACTTACCACCCTTGTGTATTACATTATTCTGCAAATTGGATTTAGGTATCCAAGTTACAAAAAATCTACCTCTTTTATTTGGAGTCCAAATAACCCTACTATCCTTAATACCGTTATGCCAACTGAACGAACCTTGAGTTATAAATTGTTCTTTTATTAAGGAATCGTTATAGTCTATTTGTTGATATATTTTAGTCAAGTTAAATATAGACTGCTTACTCTCGTCTCTAAAAGCGTGAGACTCTGTTCTAGGAAACTGTCTGTAATATTCGTTTAAAGCATCTGGATCATTTGTCAAAGAACTAACCTCCGCATTCCAATACTCTATAGCTCCTTGTCTTATTTCCTCGCCATCTATACCTAAAGTTTTTTTGTTGGGATTTTTTAAAACAGGCATTCCGTATACATCTATAAACCCTTCCATATTCCATTCCATAGGAATAAATAAACTGTACATACCACTCTTGGTTTGTCCGTTGCCGTTGCGCTTAAGAACATCGGAGTCGTAAAATAAATTCTTAAAATTACTTCCCCCTTTGTCTAAAGCATTAGAAGTAGAACCCATTAAACATTTACCTATAACCTTGCTACCTAGTCTTAAACAAGTCTTAGTAACCCGCCAGTTATTTAATATGTTATCTGGTCTTTCCCATTTACCACTTTCATCATGTAAAAGCAACTGTAGTTTTTCACCATCGTAACTGTTGTCCCCCGTGTTCTTCCAGTCAATTGTAGTGTCAAGACCCTCAAGCTCCTCATCTTCAGTAATATACATGTTCTTTTTTGTAATCTTAGATGCTGGAACACGATAAGCCAATTCTGTTTTAGGCTTGTCCATACCATCTTGTATAGGCTTGAAAAAGAATGGATAGTTATTAGAGATAGGCACTACCTTATCTGTAAACATTTTCTTAGCATCTGACCCCGACTTAGATAGAATACCAACCCTAGAGTTTTTAGCAAGGGTAGCTGTGTTAACACCTTCGCAAGAACTCATAAAGGAAAATCCTGAACGTCTTATTTTTAAATAACACATTCCGAAACTTCTCTTATCAGCTTTACAAGCTTCCCAGTAAATGTAAAATATTCTATTGGCCTCTCGAAAGTCGGGGTTACCAACATCAATCTTAGTCCATTGTAAGTACATGTAGTGTGTCCCTGTAATGTATGTTGGAACACCATCGTTGTAAAACCAGAAACCTGTCTCTCTTCTGTCAAACTCTGACTCAATATAATCTACCCACTTGTTTTTGAATTCTCCAGGCATATCATGCCATTGAAATATAGATTGTATTCTCTTTAGTTCTTTAGGTAACTCTGTAGAATGCCAGAATTGATCTTCTTTTTTATTAGATCTTTTGTAAAGTGATTTTGGTGCAAGGGGAAGTGCAACTCTAAGCCCTGATATATTTATTATATCTCCTATCTGACCAGTCTTTGATATAACTATTATGTCATACTTTTCATTATACCCATACAGAAAAGACTTGGCTCTATTCTTATTGGTTATTACACCCTTTGGTATAACATCCTTTTCAATAAAATATAATCTATTTGGATCTTGATTCTGCAAAGCCTTTAGGTATCTGTTTAGTTGTATCCTCTTTACCTTCTAATTTATTTTTTTCTTCTTCAATTCTTTTAAGAATTTCAAAGGCATCAAATATTGCAAGTTTCTTTGTAGCTGCAGCATTCTTTAATCTATCCGCAGCTAGGTCTTCTTCTAGATCTGGTTTAATAATTTCTTCTTTAGCAACCTTAATCAGTTGCTGAACCGCTCTCATCCCTGCCTTTATTATCTCTTCTTTTAATTCGTTTGAGTTCATTATATATATTTATAAAACATTACAAAAATCTCTCTACCTTCCTTCCAGGACTTATTTGGATATTTACTATGAAAGTAATTTGAAGGATAAGAAATTAATCTGTTTTGCTCGTAACCTACCACAGAAGCTAATCTCCATTTTTCTATTTGCTCAGAGTCTTCAGTTATCATCTTGTCAAACTGTTCGTTTGTAAAGTCTTTTGGTATTGTACTGCCATAAACATCATGTTCCCAGAAAGCTGTTCCATGTAGCTCTTCTAATTCTCTTGGAGACATACATAATACAATAGCTCTATCGGGTTCCTCTCCATTAATTTTAGAATCAGCATGAATTCTCCAACTTGTGTCCAAATTATTATTAGACATTCTAAAGAAGCTTAATATATTTCGCAAGGGTTTGCCCTCTTTTATTGATAGCTTGTTTAAAATATAATCATTAAATGACTCTAGAGATCTTTGAACATAAAAACTTTTATTACCTGCTTTGTGGTCAACCCACTCTCCTTTGTCTAAATATTCTTTACTGATATTAAATAGCTCTTGATCTACAAAATTATCTATTACATATATCATCCTCGCTTTTATTATCTCTTTTTTTAATTCTTTTTATTTCATTCTTCTGTCTATTTTTTTTACGGACAGGGATTAGTTCTTCATCCTCATTCCATGAATCTTCAAAATATATATACTTCATAATTTCAGAGCTATACTACTGGTATACATTCTGTAAAGCTTTTCTCCATCTACATTAAATGCGTACTCGCTTTCAGGAATATAAGATATTTCGTCTCCTACTTTTAAGCCTAAGTCTTCTAGTTGTTTGTTAATATACTTAATTGTTCCGAACAATGGTTCTTCTTGACCAGACTTGTTAAGCATATATGCTTTAACAGGTGAAGGCTTGATAAAACAATACTTGTCGTATCCATACCATTCTCCATCTCTACCGTATAAAAAAAACTGATCAGGATCAATTAGAAATAAATTGTCCTTAAAAAAACTTTTACCGCTTTTCTGCACGCCCTTCATGTCGTTGTAAAACTTAAAGACATTGTGATGCACTAGCATGGTGTCTCCAATCTTTACCTCTCCAGTATATCCTATGGGCACGTTTAAGACCTCTGCGAAGCGATTAGAGGCTACGTGATCTTCTTCTGATGTACTTATAAGAAAATCCACATCGCCCATCTTAGATACGTTGTCGTACCTTCTGTCGTTAACTGGTTTAACCAAAAAAGAATATGGTGATTGCATATTTTTTAAGAGCCGCAACCAACGCAATCAATGTATGAATCGGTTGGCTTAACTCCATTTAATTTCATTTGAATGTTATGAATCTCATCTGCAATTTCCATCTGCTCTCCAAAATCTTCTGTTTTTGATTGTTGAAATTTTAACTCTTCAACGCGAGAGGTCATTGCTTCTGTAGTCATATCTAAAAATTTATATTGTACTCTAAAGAAATAGGTAGAGTTTGTTTAAACTCTTTCCATAACAAAACTTCATTTGATTTATGAATCCATATTTTATAAGATTCATTAAACGCATCTAATTGAATTAGATGTATTACATAAGATCCCCCAAGCACATCTTGCCCTACAATATAATGCATTGCTCCAGACTTATAATCTGCGCCTATCGAAATCTTTCTAATGTCCATCTAATTAAAATGAAGATCCTATGGTTAGAATTCTATAACTGATGTTAAAATATAACAATCCATTACCCTGAGACACAGCTCCTGTAGTGTTAAGTATCAAAGCTGTATTTGGAGCAATATCTCCAGTGCTTATTGCTATTTTTCTTACTACATCAGTTGCTGAATTTATTGTAGTAATAGGAACGTTTCCAAATGATTGAGTGCTAATGTCTATAGTAAGGGCTTGATTAAAATTATAAACCACTCCTTTATTATCTACATAACAATCTAAACTTAAAATATCAATAACTTTCCCAGCTCCTGGAGCAGAAATCAATGTTTTACCAGTAGCTACTAAATTTAACAATTCGGCAGAAGTAATACTCACGTTCGCAACCAAAGTGTTTAGCCCAAACAAAGTCTGTAGTGTAGATACCTTACAAGATTTTGTTTTGTTACTATTCTCTGCATCCGTTAGAATGAAAAAATCATTCGCATCAAGGTTAGAACCTATATTTGGATACGCCGTGGTATTACTTATTCTTGCCATTTGTTTTTATATTTCTTCAGCTTCTTCTACAGCTTCGGTTACCTCACCTGTGTTCAAATCAATTACTGCTTTATCACCGTACTTTTCAGATAAAGACTTTTCAGCTTTCCCGAATTCAGCTTGAACTTCATCAAGTCTTGCTACACATCTTGTTTGAGTAACTACAGCGTCTGCAATTTGCATTTTTAAATTACCAAACTCTTTGTTTAGTTCTTGAATTTGCTTTAATTCTTCAGGATTTAATTGCTTGTTGTCCATAAGGATTTTATTTTATTTGATTAATAATATACAAATATAAGTAAAAGATTTTACTTTATTCGGCATCTGGAGGTGTTGGCTCTGGGCCTATCTGCATTGTAATAGAAGTAGGCGTAATAAGCAAAGCTACTTGACTTACTAGTCCTGTTTCAATTGCGGTTACTTGCTCAGCACCCATTGCTGCTTGCGTCCATGATACCACTTCAGCATTTGTAAGGTCTTCAATAGGAGTGAAATCAGTGATATCACTTGTGTTAAGCACTTGTGTCCCTATAGACGTTGCTGCATAAGCGTTGCCACTAGGGTCTAGCTCTGAAGATGTTCCTGTTACGATCCAGTGTACATTGTATACTACATCTGTGTAATTTTGATCTGTAGGGTATACGTCTACCGTCTTACAGTTCCATGTGATTGCTGTTGCCATTGTTTATTTATTTATTTGTTAAGGTAATGCATTTATTTTTCTAAAACTTATTACTTGCTTTACACCTGAGGGGAATGTTGGTTGTGCTATTGATACTCCTACAGGAGCAGTGTTAGCGTCTGTTCTTCCTGTTCTAAATCTAAATGTATCGCCAACTGATACATCGGCATAAAAAGTATTTGTTATGGTCCCTTCACCGCCTTGATTAGCTCCTCCAACTCTCATGTATACAGCGCTTAAAGATCCGTCTAATATCGCTGGTTGTGAGCCGCTCACTTGTCTCTCTACATA
>MDTF01016686.1_pt1 | contig 15271 bp, 14 predicted proteins | sample 811191 | NCBI WGS metagenome assembly MDTF01 (sample SAMN05326649, study PRJNA326480) | marine metagenome | isolation source: seawater | place: Southern Ocean | collected 2011
AAACAACTATCTACACGTAGCTAGCTACAGTCAATCAGTTAAGAAAAAAATTAGTTTTAATGATTTAAAGAAAAAACTATTTACTAGTAAGCTATCAGCAGCAATTCCATACAGAACACTTTATTATAAAAAAGATTGGGCGTTTTGTATGAATAAAATTGATTATAAAAAAATAAAAAATTCGGAATTCAAAGATAAAAAATTTGAAATTTGCATAGATAGTGAATTTAAAAAAGGAAAAATGAATTATGGAGAAATATTAATTCCTGGTAAATCAAAGAAGGAGATTTTGATTTCCACTTATATATGTCACCCATCAATGGCAAATGATAATCTTAGTGGTGTCATTCTGACAACTCTTCTGGCCAGATATATAAGTAATATTCCTAATTTAAAATGGTCATACAGGATAATTTTTATACCTGAAACAATTGGTGCAATAGCTTATATAAATAAGAATTTAGATGTATTTAAAAAAATTGATTTTGGATTAAACATTTCTTGTGTAGGAGGAAAGGGTGGTATTTCATTTAAAGAGTCATGGAACCCAAATCACTTTTTAAACCAATTAGTAAAAAAAATTTCAAAAAAAAGTAAAATAAAATTTAAAAAGTTTAAGTATGACATACACGGAAGTGATGAAAGACAATACTCTTATTGTGGATCATCTATTAACATTGTATCCATCCATAAAGATAAATTTTATGATTACAAAGAGTACCATACTTCTTTGGATAATTTAGAATTTGTAAAAGACAATCAAATATTTGATACTTTCTTGATTTATAAAGAACTTATTAAAGAAATCGAAAAACAAGAAATTTACAAACTTAAAAATGAGTATTGTGAGCCCATGTTGTCAAAATATAATTTATACCCAGATACTGGTGGATCCATGCTGCCATCACTAAAAATTAGCAATCAAACTGATCAAATTTTGTGGATTCTTTTTAAAACAAATGGAAAAAATACTGTAAATGAAATTAGTGAAAAACTGGGTATTAATAAAAATCAAATGAAAAACATTATTAGAGTTTTAAAAAAAAAAAATATTGTTAAACATATTTAGATAAAATGTATAAAGTAAAAAAAATTGACAATAATATAGAGTGGGACAATTATATAAATAGCTCTCCAAATGGAAATATTTTTTTTAAATCTTTTGTTTTAAATTCAATTAGCAATAAAGTTTCTAAAAACTTTCTTTTTAAAGGAGATGTATTAAAAGCAGCTTTTGTTTTAATATTGGGTGAAAAAAAAAATATAGTTGATAATGAAATTATTATTCATTCAGGAATAATATTTAATAGATATGAAAAAAAAGATACTTCAAATTACAATCTCGAATTATACTCAATTACTGAATTTTTTGTCCACTATTTAGTAAAAAATTTTAATAGTATCCAATTTAATACTATACCAGACTTTTTAGACGTAAGGCCTTTTTTGTGGCATAATTATAATTCAAAAAAAAATTTTTTTACATGCTACCCTAAATATACTTCTTTTATTAATATAAAGAATTGTTGTGATAAAATTGAAAACCCAAATAATTTATTTCATAAACTTAATACACTTAGAAGAAGGTTCATTAGAAAAGGTATTATAAATCAAACTAAATTTGTTACCTCAGATGATATTAACTACATAGTGAAAAATTATGAGAATTATATGATTAAACAAAAATCTCCAGTATTACTTAAAAAGTTAATAGAAATGAAAAAATTACTTAAAAATTTATCAAAAGAGCAAAAATTACTAGTCACAATCGGCCTTAATAAAAAGAATAAAGCCGGATATATGTGTGTTTTTGCATATGATGCAAATACCAGTTATTATTTATATGGGTGTCCTTTAATAGATGATATAGAAAACTATTTAGGCTCAATAACTTTTTGGGAGTGCTTCAAAAAGTTGTCGATAATAGGAATTGATACAGTTGATATGGAAGGTATAAATAGTCCAAATAGAGGATGGTTTAAACAATCTTTTGGTGGAATTATTAAACAATATTTTGAAATAAAATTAAACAATTAATGAGTACAAATAAAGATCAAATACATTTTAGCTCTAACTTAGAAAATTTATTATTCCATTTTAGAAGAGGCAAAGGTCATTTCTTCTCATATCTAATAAATAGATTTAAATGGCATTTTTATCCCAAGTATAACATTGTATCAAAATATCCTGAACACGTTGATGTTGAGTTATCTTCAGCATGCAATATGAGATGTCCGATGTGTTACACAATCACTGATAATTTTTTAAAAAATGTAAAAAGAACGAACATGACTTTTGAAAGAATTGAAAAAGTTATGAAGGAATGTGGGGAAAATAAAGTTTTTTCAGTTAGATTAAGTTGGAGAGGTGAACTAACATTAAACAGACAGTGGATTGAAGCTATTAAATGTGCAAAAAAACATGGTATAAAAGAAGTATCAACTTTAACTAATGCGCTTTTACTCACTCCTGAAAAATTTGAACATATGCTTGATGCAGGTCTAGATTGGTTAACTATTTCGGTTGATGGGGTTGGTGAAGAATATAACAAGATAAGAGCGCCAGCTAAATTTGATGATTTAATTGAAAAGTTAAAGATATTTAAAGAAATAAAAAAAAGAAAAAAAAGCTCAAAGCCTGTAATTAAAGTCCAAACAATATGGCCTTCTATAAAAGATAATCCAGGTGAATACTTTTCAACATTTAGACCTTTAGTGGATCAAGTGACTTGTAATCAATTAGTAGATTATCTTGATCAAGATGATCCTGATCAAATTTCTCATGCACCTAAATTTGATTGCCATGTTCTTTATCAAAGATTAACTATTGGTGCTGATGGAAGAATGTTACTTTGTTACAATGATGAATTTGATAATCATATTTTGGGCAATGTTGATGATGATAGTATTAGTGATATTTGGCATGGAAAAAAAATGAATGAAGCAAGAGAAATACACAAAAAAAATAAAGGTGTAGAAAATTATCACGCTTGTTCAAAATGTTTTTTACCAAGAGAGCACGAAAGTTTTGAAACTGTTAAAATTGAAAATAGAAATATTGCTATAAACAAGTTAAAAGGAAGAAACCAAGATGTTTCTATATCTAGAAAATATAAATAAAAAGTTTTATGAAGATTCTTTCTATATATGCTGCAATGCCATCAACAGTTTCTTTAATTATTGATAATAAAGTAGTTTCAGCCGTCAACGAAGAAAGGTTTACAAGAAAAAAAAATGACTCAATTTTTCCAAAAGAAGCAATTAAGTTCTGTTTAAAAGAAAATAACATTAAAAGTAAAGATTTAGATGGTGTTGCAGTAGCAAGTTTTATTGCTCCTTTTGATGACAATATAGTTCGCAGATGTGATTGGAGTGTAGAAGATTATTTAAGAGAACAGGTTAATATTTGGAAACCATTTTTAATTGATAAAACTGATAAAAAACTAAAATCTTTATTGGAAGTTTTTCCAGAAAAAATTAATATCAACGAATTTCCCAACAAGTATGCCAAAGATTTAATTACTGATCCTAATAGATTGATTAAACATCGTTCTGGTAGATTAAAAGTCATATCTGAGTTTTTAAAAATTGATCAAAAAAAAATAAAAGCAATCGATCATCATAAAGCCCACGCTTATTATTCTTATTATGCATCGAACATGATTGGTAAGAATGTATTGTCTTTTACGGTTGATGGTATTGGTGACAATATCAATGCAACAATAAGCATTTTTGATAAAAATGGAAAATGGAAAAGACACTATGCAACTAACGAATGTGGAATAGCACGAATTTATAGATATATGACTTTATTATTAGGTATGAAGCCTAATGAACACGAATTTAAAGTTATGGGGTTAGCACCGTACGGTAAAGAAAAATATTCAATGAAAGCTTATGAAGTTTTTAAAAAAACTTTAAAAGTATCTGGCACTAAATTTGTATGGGGAGTTAAACCTGTGGATAGTTATTATTGGTTTAAAGATCAATTAGAAGGCATTAGGTTTGATTCTATTGCTTGGGGTCTTCAAAAATGGGTTGAAGAACTTTTAATTGAGTGGACAAAAAATTCTATAAAAAAATTTGGAATAAGAAATATTATATATTCAGGTGGTGTTGCTATGAATATCAAAGCGATGGGTAAAATTGCTCAACTTGACTGCGTAGATAATATTTTTGTAGGAGGTTCTGCTAGTGACGAATCCTTAGCCATAAGTTCAGGCATATGCATGCTTGAAGATATTAACATTAAAAATAAAAAGAAATGGAAATCAAAAAATTTTTCAAGAATAGAAACTTTGTATTTAGGACCAAAAGCTAAGATTGATGATGAGGAAAAGATAATCAAAAATTTAAAAGATAAATATAGATATGAAGAAGATATTTCTTCAAAAAATATTGCTAAATATTTATCTAAGGGAAATATTATCGGAAGGTGTGTTGATAGAATGGAATTTGGTCAAAGAGCATTAGGAAATAGATCAATTCTTTCAGATCCAAGAAATATTTTAATTAAAGAAAAAATAAACTCTGCAATTAAAAACAGAGATTTTTGGATGCCTTTTGCACCAATTATATTAGATAAATTTTCAAATAAATATTTGGTTAATCCTAAAAATTTAGAGTCACCACATATGACTATTGGTTTCCAAACAACAGAATTAGGTTATAACAAGATGATTGCTGCATGTCACCCTGCAGACAAAAGTGCTAGGCCTCAAATATTAGAGAAACATCACAATCCAAAACTTTATGAATTAATTCTAGAATTTTACAAACTGACAAATTGTGCGGCAATTTTAAATACAAGTTTTAATTTACACGGGTATCCAATAGTTAATACACCAAAAGATGCTTTTCACGTATTTGAAAATAGTGGTTTAGATATTTTATTACTAAATAATTTTTTAATTAAAAAAGTTAAAAATAAAATTTGAGTTAAGCTTAAATTAGAATTAATTTAAACAACCAATTATGATTACATCACTTATTAGACTTTGGAATTATTTAAATATCTATTATTTGAAGCCTTTTGACTCAGTTAATGATGTTATTACCTCTGATCTTTTATTAAAATTTAAATGGACAAATAAATATCTAGAATTAGGTTCAGGTGATGGTATGTTTAGTTTCATAATGCACGGTAACTCTTTCCCTTTATGGTTCGATAGATATCAAAATATTAGCCTTTTAAATAAAAATATATTTAAATCAAACTTTAAGAATTTTCCAAAATTAAAAAAAAATTATTTAATTAGACCAAAACATTCTATTGACGCAAGAAAACATCATATAATTTCAGTAAATAAAATTGGTTATTCTCAAAGCTCTGAAATATCAAATTATGAAAATTTTAAATACAAAAAAAAATCTGAAGATTTAATTTTTTTTTATACTCCACACGGTTTAAAAAACTATGAGAAGTCTTTGAAAAATATCGTACCTATTTTAAAAAAAAAGAGGAAGAATTATTTTGTTGCTAAACCTAGATAATGTTTTAAAAAATTTTATATGTTATAAATTAGGTAGTAGTGGTAATATTTTGAAAAATTATTTTAAAAGACTTGATAATGGTAGATATAATGAAACAAAAAAAGTTTCAAAATCTTTTGATCAATGGATGAGGTTATTTAAAAAAAATAACCTTAAAGTTAAAAATTTTTACACAGGTCTTTCTTCTTTCACCTGGGTAATAAATGATATTCAAACAAGACCATTATTAAAAATATTGATAAGATTTTTTAATATTTTTCCAACTAGCATTAGAACGGTATTAAAGATTATTTGGATGCTTTTTTTTTATCCTATAGTTGTAGTAACATACTTGCTTGGTTCAAAAATATCTCAAAATAAAAGAACGGATAACTGTTATGTTGCATTTGAATTAATAAAAAAAATTTGAATATAATGATTAATAATTATCTAGATAAATTTAATAAAGATGGCTTTGTTGTTATTAAAAATATTTTAAATAAACGAGAAATTGATGATTATTTAAAAGAATTAAAAAAACTAAGTGAAATTTTAATTAAAAATTATAAGTCACCATATGTCAATTTAACAAAGGATAAAAAAGTAAATACTGCTCATAATTTAAATAAAATCTTTCCACGATCAAAATTTATCAAAATTGCAAAAATAAAGATATTTAATGAATTACTAAAGAAAATTTTTAATGAAAAGCCGATATTGCGAAATCTTGAAATTTTTGCTAAACCAGAAAATACCGGCATGAAGACACCGTTTCATCAAGATAATTTTTATTGGAATATAAAAAATAAAAAAGCAGTTAATGTTTGGGTTGCTCTTGATAAAGCAGATAAAAAAAATGGGGGTCTTATATATTTAGCAGGCAGTCATAAATTAGGATTAATTAATCACTCTTTATCAAATGCACCAGGCTCTTCTCAAGAAATTAATCTGAATAAAACGAGCTTAAAAAAGTATAAATCTATTTCTCCAAAATTAAATGCTGGAGATTGTATTTTACATGATTGCGAAGTGATACATGGTAGTAATAAAAATATCACTAATAGAAAACGAAGAGCAATTACTCTAAGTTTTAAATCTAAAAGTGCAAAAGTTAATATTTCTAAAATGAAAAATTATCTAAAAAAACTAAATACTAAAATAAAATTAACAAAAAAATACCTAAAAGAGAACAATATCTAGATATGATCGGAATAATAAATGCAAACTCTGGAAACTTAGGCAGTTTAATCAATGCGTTTAATTTTCTAAATATTGAAATAGAAATAATCACAGAATCTTCACAAATTTCGAAATTTAAAAAGATAGTATTGCCTGGAGTAGGTAATTTTGTAAGTTTAAAAAAAAACCTTGTTGATCTTGATTTATATAATGGTTTAAAAAAATTTCTTAATAATGAAAATAATTTTTTTCTTGGTATTTGTGTTGGTATGCAAATTTTACTCACAAAAGGGACAGAAGATAAAGAAACTGATGGTTTCAATTTTATTAAAGGTAATGTTATTAATTTTAATGATATTAAGCGTATGAAGACTCCAAATATAAACTGGCTTAATATTCAAAAAAAAAATAATTCTCAAATTTTTAAGGATGTTACTAATACTGAATTTTATTTTTTACATTCTTATTTTTGCCAGATAGATGATGAAAAATTAATTCTTGCGAAAGCAAATTATAATGGTGTTGAATTTCCCTCGGTAATTAAAAAAAATAATGTATATGGCATTCAATTTCACCCAGAAAATAGTAGATCACAGGGTCTTAATATTTTGAAAAATTTTTCAAATTTATAAATATGAGAATAATTGGAAAAATTGAAATTAAAGATGACTATGTTATTAAACCCATTCAATTTGAAGGTGTTCGTAAAATAGGGAATCCAGAAGATTTAATAAATAATTTTTACAATGATAAATTTGATGAAATATTAATTATGAACATCACAGGATCTTTGTATGGAATAGGGTGGATTAAAGAATTTGTAAAAAAGATATTAAAAAAAACATTTATTCCTGTAACTATCGGTGGAGGGATTAAAAATGCAGATAATGCTAAAGAATTTTTTGATGTTGGTGTTGATAAAATAGCAATAAATACAAATTTAATAAATGATTTCTCACTTTTAGATAAGTTGAAAACCGAATTTGGGTCTCAATCTGTGATCTGTTCAATACAGGCAAATAAAATAAATGAACAGTGGTTTGCGTTTACAAATATGGCAAGAGAAAACTCTAAAATAAAAGTTGTAGACTTAATAGAAAAATACACTAAAGAGGGGACTGGAGAGATATTAATTACTTCTGTTAGAAGAGATGGAACACTCTCTGGATTTGACGAGGAATTAGTTAACCTTTTTTTACAATATAACAAAATACCAATTATATACAGTGGTGGAATAATTATGGATGATGCAATAAAATTAAAAAAATATTCTTTAGATGCTATAACTGTATCATCATCATATTATTATAAAAAATTTAACCCAACTGAATTTAAAAAAAATCTCATTACTCATGAAATATAAAAAACAAATAATAGATCACAATATATTCTTAGGCGATCCTGCAAAACAAAAAACTAAAATTAATCTTCCATCTAAATTTCAGTTTTGTCCAAAATGTTTTTTAACTAATCAAAGACCAACTACAAGAGCCGAACATTATGTTAAAGAAGATATTACGAAACCTACAGTGTTCACTGATGGTATATGTGAGGCTTGTAAGATTAAAGATAAAAAAATAGATGTAGATTGGGATAAAAAAAAACACGAGTTTAAAAAACTTTTGGATAAGTATAGAAGTAGAAACGGTAGTTATGATTGTGTAGTTCCTGGTTCGGGGGGAAAAGATAGTTTTTATGTTGCTCATAGACTAAAATATGAATATGGAATGAATCCAATAACTGTCACTTTTTCTCCATTTATGTATACTGACTGGGGATTTAAAAATCTTAAGAACTGGACAAATTCAGGATTTGAGAATTACTTAAACACACCAAATCAAAAAATATATAGACTATTATCAAGACTTGGTTTGGAAAAAATGTTTCATCCTTGGCAACCATGGATACTGGGTCAAAAAAATTATCCAACTAAATTTGCTAAAATGATGAAAGTGCCTCTAATTATTTATGGCGAAAGTCCGTCAGAATACGGTAGCCCAAATTCTGAATATACCTATGAATACGTTAGGGAATGGCATACATATAAAAAACTTTCTGATATTTATTTATCTGGATGTTCATTAGAAGAGCTATATTCTTACGGATTAAAACAGTATGATTTATACCCTTTTATGCCCCTTCAGGAAAAAGAATTTGAGGAAAGCGAACTTAATTGTTGTGCGTTTAGTTATTTTCACAAATGGCACCCTCAAGAAAATTATTATTACTCAATAGAACATTCATCTTTTAATGTATCTCCCGAAAGAACAGCAGGAACATATTCAAAATATAGTGGCATTGATGACAAGATGGATGATTTATATTTTTATACTTATTTTATTAAATATGGTTTTGGCAGAACAACAGCAGATGTTGCTCAGGAAATTAGAAATGGTGATATAACCCTTAAAGAAGGGGCAAATTTAATTAAAAAATATGATGGTGAGTACCCAAGTAGATTTGAAAAAGAATTATTTGAATATTTTAGTATGCCAAAAAAAGATTTTGGAGAAAAAATCAGCAATTTATTCGAGTCTCCTTTAGTAGATAAGGAATATTTCATGGATTTGAGTGACAACTTTAGATCTCCTCACTTATGGACAAAAACCAACAAAGGTTTTGAGTTGAGGAATAAAATAGAAGATTATTTTCCTCAATATTTTGAAAAAAAATAATTAATACATCTCAAAAAGATTATAAAACTACTCTTAAAATTTTTAGATTTTTTTATTTTTGAATTATATCAATGATATCTTTTGAAAGATTAGGATTATGGAAACAAATATTTTCTTTAAATTCACTTAAATTATTTTTGATTTCTGGAGTATTCCACCAGTTATTCAAATTATCTTTAAGAAGTAAATCATTAATATGCTCACTACATTCACTCAAATCTGTATGTAAAATATTTATATTTTGAAGAAGTTTATAATATTTTTTTTGTTTATTTTTTATAATATCAAACTGATAATCATCAATCAAAACGCAAGCAGGTATATTGCTTGTTAAAGCCTCTATCATTGTTGTTCCTATATGAGTTGAAATAACAAATTTTGAATTTTTATAAATTTCACCTATCTTAGTATTTTCATCACAAAATTTAATATTTGAGTAATATTTGAGAATTTTCTTTTTTAAAGACCAGCAATCAAAACCAATTATTCTAACTAATAGATCGTTTTGAACTTGAGGGTGTAATTTTCCAATAAAATTTATAATTCCCTCTATGTAACCATTGTACATTTGGTAAGCTACAATGTCAGGCTTAAAAACATATTTTGGATCATTATTTAAAAACAAAACTATTTTTTTTGGATTTTTGCTAACAAATCTTTTTTTTATAAACCCAATACTTTTTATGCTTTTAGTATCCCTATTCTTGGACCAACTTAAAAAAATATTTGTAAGTTTTTTTTTTTTACTTCGTAAAAAATCCCAATAATTACTATCACCTCCGGTTTGCATACAAATTATTTTAGTTTTTTTAATTTTCTGTAGTGCTAAATATTTTACAATGTGGGAATGGGAAGGAATATTTCCAATAATAATACATTTTGGTTTATCTGGTAATTTCTCAACATTTATTTCATCATCTAAATCAAAAAAACCTTCTAAAAAAACCCTAGGCATAAATTTAAAAATATTTAAGCATAAAAATTTTTCAAATTCTGAATTTTTTTCTAGATCTATTTTTTTGTCTCTTAACTCTTTTTTATAATGAAATATTGGAAGTGTATTAAATCTTTTTCTAAAAATTGGAAATTGTTTCAATTTTAAATTAATATATATTTCATCTCGTCTATCTAAATAAGTATTTAAAAATAAGTACTTTTGTTTTTTTTTAAATAAATGTGTAATATTTAATTTAGTTTTATCTTTTATAATTTTCTTTTCATAAGGAACTTCATCAATATCACAAAGATTAGTGAATCTTAATATTTTGTTATAAACTATTGAATTCAAATAATCTTTTTGAATTTCGCAAGTAAAATCAGGATTGTCATTCATAGCAATATCTTCATCTTTATATTTCACTACAAGAGTATTTGAAAAAAAGTTTTTATTTTTAAAATTAACTAATCTCTTCCATCTATCATTTATTATCCATATAAATTGTTTTAACCAAGGTCCTATAAAAATAATCCAAAATTCTAAGTCAAATTTTTTTTTGTGGATTTCGTTTAAGATTTTACTTACCTCTGGTAAAATTTTTTCATATAAATCTGAGCAATAATTAAAATCATCTATTACATTATATCTATCTGGGTAATCATTAAATTTGATTTTATTTTCCTCAATCCAGGGATGTAAATAAATATTTTTATATTTTTTTTTATAAGTTTCTTCTAATGAGGTTGTGATTAGGTAAATTTTTTCGTTCATATATTAAGTTTACATTATCAATTAAAATAAATTTAAATTTTAACTATTTTATTTTTGACAAGGTAATTCGCATAAATAAGATCAAATTTATAATTAATATCAAATCCTTCATACTGTTTTGTAAAGAAAGGGAGAATTTTTTTTCCAGTAATTGTTTTATATTTCTTTAAATTAGAAACTTTTGAGATTTCTAAACTTGCATTTTGAACATATATCTTTGGAAGTGACTTCATCTGCATGTTATAATATGGTTTTTGTTTAGAATTTTCTTTATTAATAAAGGGTTTTATATTTTTTTTTTGTTTTAGCCACATTTTATAAGGATGTTGTTTACAGAGCTCTACTGCTCTTAAACAATCATTTTTATCAATTTGTAATTTAAATTTTTTCCATGCTCTTAAGATTGTGTTGTGAGATCTAAATGGATTTGTAGGTCTTAATATGAAAAAGAAATCATATTCTAGTCCATTTTTACTTAATTTATTTAACGTAAAATTAACCCACTCAAAGTCAATTGATGTAGATTTTGAAATTGTTTTAGACCTTAAAAAAGGAACAGAAGCACCATATCTTTGAGCAATTAATTTATATTTTTTTGAGTCTGTTGAAACAACTATGTTGTCAAATATTTTTGCACTAATTGCAGAATTAATCGTATAATATAATAGAGGTTTTTTATTTAGTTTTTCAATATTCTTATCTTTTAATCTTTCTGAACCAGATCTAGCTGGAATTAATGCAATAATTCTTCTTTTCATTAAATTATCTTTATTTCAGAAGCTTTTGTTGTTCTAAGTCCGAATTCATCTTTGAGTTTAAATTTTTTTTCCACTCTTACACGATCATTAAAATAAGGAGTTGATGCTTCTATAATTTGACAATCAGTTATTGCATGCTCTTGATGAATAGCACCTGGAGGGAAATGGAATGAATCTCCTTTTTTTAAAATTTTTGTTAAAAGTTTACCATCACCATTATCAAAAATTATTTTTAATTTTCCAGAGGTGATAATTCCACACTCATTTTTTTTCCTATGATATTGAAGACCACCTTTCTTTCCTTTTTTAATTTTCAATATTTTTAAAGATATTTTTTTTGGTATTAATGCTACCAGAATTTCTTCCCCCCATTCTCTTTGACCAACTGTTTTTCTTTTTGGGAAAATCACCTTTTTTTTTATCATATTAGATCATTCATTTTAATATAATCATCTTTTTTTAAATCTTTATTAATTTTTTTTCCAACGATTTTATTTAATTCATAAGGATGAAGACCTAGTCCTGGGGATTTTATAGTAACATCTCCTATATTTATTATATCTCCCTTTTTTTTATCATTAGATAAAACCAAAGATTTTCTCATTCTAATCAACGGGTCTAGTTCAATATCTAGTTGTTTTTTTTCACTTGAGCCCAATAATTTTTCAATTCTTAATATGTTTCTTGTAAATTTTTTAAGTCCTTGTGGCTCTAATGAAAAAATATTATCTGTGCCTTTATTTGATCTATTCAAAGTGAAATGTTTTTCAAATACTCTAGCGCCAAGCATATAGGCGATAGGACCTGCATCTATGCCATTTTGATGATCTGAAAGACCCAATCTTATTCCAGGAAAATTTTCTGCATAAGTTTTAAGAACGTTTAAATTCATATCTTCAACTTTTACTGGATAGGAAGAAGTACACTGAAGAATTGTTAAATTTTCATTATATTTAAAAATATTTTCTTTTGCTCTTTTCACATCTTCGATATTAGCTCCACCAGTACTTAAAAAAATCTCCTTTTTTGTTTTTGCAATTTCTTTTTGTAAAATAGTATTTGTTATATCCCCTGAGGCAATCTTATAAGATGATAATTGAAACTGCTCTAAAAATTCCAAAGACTTTAAATCAAATGGTGTAGCAAAAAAATCAATATTTATATCTTTTGAATAGTTGATTAATTCTTCATAATCTCTTTTACTTAATTCTAGAGCCTCTCTATGGAGCCCGTAACTATCTCCAAAGCTATTATGACTATTATAATTTTTATTAAAAAATTTCTCAGTATATAAACTTTTATTATCACGTTTTTGAGTTTTGACAGCATCTGCCCCAGACTCTTTTGCTTTCTTAATAAGTCTAAGGGCATGTTTTAAATTACCCTGATGATTATTGCCAATTTCTGCAATTATATATGTCTTATTTTTCATATAGTTAAAAAAAATTATAACAAATATTGCTAAATTCCAATAAATAAAATTTTTTTTATTAAAAAGTTAACTAAATTTTATATTGTGTAGTCAGTTTAAAAATATTTTTGTAACTATTTGTCATCATATCTCTTTTTTTTAAAGAAATGTGACTCTTTGTACAAAAATTCTTATAAGATATGCATGGAAGTAGATTATTTTTTCCTGTTTTATTTATAAGAATAATTTTTGATTTTTTATTTGTCATAATTTTTTTAAAAAAAAAGTTTTCATATTTTCTTTTCTTATTTACACGTCCTAAGCTTGAAATAGATTCATACCAATGGCACTTGTTTCGGTTTTGGTAATCTTCAAGATAGTCAAAACCAATTAGATAAATATTTCTAAACCCCATAAAATTTGCAATCGATAATCCAAGTCTAGTGCTACTTTTAGAAAAATTAAATTGATTTTTACTAAACTTAAAAAAAGCATTTAAAATTAAATTATTATCTTCAGAGATTTTATATATTCTTTTATTTTTAAAAAACATATTATAAAAACTTATAAAAAAAAAAAGCATTTTTATTTTTTAAAATTAATTTTTTGTAGGACTTTGCTATTAAATATCTAAATAAGAAATTGTTAAATAAATTTTTTTTGTAATAATTCAATCTAAATAATCTTAATGGGAAATTTATAAAAGAATTAAAAAAAAATGGGTCGATGCACGTACTATATTTAAAATGTAAATATTTAAATTGTTTATGAGTAAATAGATATTTGGTTATAAAACTTTTATTTCTAGAAAAATTTCTTAAATCATAACTTCTAATAGAATCACCATCCCCAAATACAAAACAATCTTCTCCTCTATGAATATTTCTCAACTTTTTAAAACTATTTGTGTGTTGTTTTTTGCTTTTTGAAAATATAAAATTAAATAATTTTTTTATAATTGCTATCATTAAAAATTTTTATATAATTATTGTGTATTGTTACTGATTATAATAAATTAAATAGAATAAATAAATTCAATTTTAACAAAATATTACACTTAATGTATAATATAATTAAATTTTTTGATAAAGTTTTTAAAATAATAACAAAAAGAAGCATTCTCATTTGGTTCAACGATTTTATTCAAGAACGGTCATATAAATCTATTAAAATTTTAGACAAAAAAATTAAATTTTTTGTCCCTAATCAACTTGTAGAATGGAGGGTTGATACTTATTTTAGTAAAGAACCTGAAACACTTGAATGGATAGATAGTTTTAAAGAAAAAGAAAATTTAATTTTTTGGGATATTGGGGCAAACATAGGCTTGTATTCAATATATAATTCTTTAAAACATCCTCAATCCACAACTATTGCTTTTGAGCCCTCAAGTTCAAATTTAAGAGTTTTGACAAGAAATATATCAATTAATAATCTAGAGAAAAATATAAAAGTAGTTTCAATCCCACTAACTAATAAAAAAAATATTTTTCAAGAGATGAAAGAAGGTCAATTTGTTGAAGGAGGGGCTCTAAACTCATTTGGAGAAGAATTTGACTTTGAAGGAAAAAAATTTCAACCTTCTATGAAATATAATTTACTTGGAACTACAATGAATTATTTTATAGAAAATTCTATTTTAGATATTCCTGATTATATAAAAATTGATGTAGACGGCATTGAACATTTAATTCTTCAAGGTGGCGATAAATTTCTAAATAATGTAAAGGTAAAAAGTTTATCAATAGAAATAAATGAAAACTTTAAAGAACAATATGATAATATTTTAAATTTAATGAATAAATATAAATTTAAAATACTCCATAAAAAACATAGAAATAGATCGTTATCAGAAGGTAGTAGTTTTATTAATACATATAATTATATATTTATAAAAAAAACAAAGTGATGAAAATATTGGTGGCTTAGCTTATCTATTAAAAGATTCATTTAATTAATCTTATCCACGAAAAAGTTTTGTAAGGCTAGGGCAGAGTGAACGTGAGTATATATAGCTAGATATAGTAACGTTAAATGGAAGCACACAGGGTGTAAAAAAGAAAAGGATT
>MDTF01011382.1_pt1 | contig 15267 bp, 17 predicted proteins | sample 811191 | NCBI WGS metagenome assembly MDTF01 (sample SAMN05326649, study PRJNA326480) | marine metagenome | isolation source: seawater | place: Southern Ocean | collected 2011
AATATATAGGATCTATTATGGCAACAGTAAGTGTAACAGATGATAATTTTGATACAGAAGTATTAAAATCCTCAAAACCAATTGTAGTTGATTTTTGGGCAGAGTGGTGTGGACCATGCAAGCAAATAGGACCAACATTAGAAGAAATTTCTGATGAAATGGCGGATCAGGTTATAATAGCAAAACACAACATTGATAATGAACCAAACACTCCAACGAAATATGGAGTTAGGGGAATTCCCACGATGCTGTTGTTTAAAGATGGTGAGCTGAAATCAACAAAAGTTGGTTCAACGCCCAAGTCAGATATTGTTTCTTGGATTAAAGAAAATATTTAATTTAAGTTTAAAGCTTCTCCTGCAAGATACAAAGACCCTGTGATTAGAACAATATCATTTTCCTGAAGTTTGATTGAAGAAATAGCCTCTTGTATCGATTTTTTGTATTCAATATTTTTAAAGTTATCAATTTTATTTTTTAAGTCATTTCCTTTAATGGCGTTTGGTTGATTGGGAATATCAACTGTTGTTAAAGTTTCAATATCTTTAAAGTAATTAAAATATTCATTGTGATTTTTGTTAGCCATCATTCCTAAAATAATATGTTTTCTACAATTTAAACTTTGAAGATGTTGGTTTAATACAGAAGCTCCCAGAGGGTTGTGTGATCCATCTATAAATAACTGGTTATTTTTAACTAAATCTTTTAATTTTCCTAATTTAATTTCTTGAAGGCGAGCTATACTTTCAATTTTGGTAATAGCAGTTTTTATATGTTCATCAGTTATTTTATGATCTGTTAATTGTCTTGCTGTTGCAATAGCAGTTGAGACATTCTCTAATTGAAATTCACCAGGTAAATTAGGTTTTGGGAGCTTTAGACTACCAAACTCATCCTCAAAATAAAAAAAATCATTTTCCTTTAAGGTAAAATTATAGTTTGTATTAAAAAATACTTTTTTAGACTGATTATCTTTTATAGTTTTTTGAATATGATTATTAATTTTTGTTGAAGTTTGTTTCGCAACAATGATCTTTGAATTTAATAGAGTTGATGTTTTCTCAAAAATAATTTTATCAACAGTTTGCTCTTTACTTGGTAACCAATCTAAGTGATCAAGTCCAATAGCTGTTACAACACTTGCTAAATTTTTCTTTAGAACATTTGTTGCATCAAATCTATGAAACAGACCAGACTCTATTAAGTTTATATTTTTAGGGTATTTTTTAGCATGATGAAAATAAGCTACAGTTAGTATCTCAAAGAAAGTAATTTGTTCTCCATTATTAGCCTCTTCTATCTCAGAAAAAAGATTTGCTAACATATTGTCTGTTAAAGGTTTGTTATCAAAAACAAATCTCTCATTAATTTTTTGAATATGAGGACTGGTATAAATATTACATTTATAACCAGCTTCTTTAAGAATTGCATACAATGCCTGAATAGTTGAATATTTGCCATTGGTTCCCACAATTGAAATACAATCAATTTGATCTTGGGGGTTATCTAGTTTTTGACAAAGGTATCTTGTACGATTTAGACTAAGGTCTATTTCTTTAGGATGCAGCTTTTGTAAGCGCTCTACTATCTTCTGAAGTTTCATTGTTTAATGAATTTATAGCAGAATTTTTATTTAACAATATTGATAATAGTGAACCTAATTTAGTTCTAAGGTCTTTTCTATCAACAATTAAATCTATAAAACCTGTTTTTTCAACATATTCACTTCTTTGAAATCCTTCTGGCAATTCTTCTCTGACGGTTCCTTGAATAACTCTAGCACCAGCAAAGGCTATAAGTGCACCTGGTTCTGCTAAGTGAATATCGCCTAACATTGCATACGATGCGGTAATACCGCCTGCAGTTGGATCAGTTAGTACCACTAAATATGGAAGGTTATTCTTTTTTAACTCATTAATTGCTAAAGTAGTTCTTGCCATTTGTGATAATGAAATTAACGATTCCATCATTCTCATACCACCACCCGATGTAAAAATAACAAAAGGTTGTTGATTTTCAATAGCGTGTTGAATTCCATATAAGAAAGCTTCACCTTCGGCTGCACCAATTGAGCCACCTATAAAATTAAAGTCCGAAGCAATGGCAGTAATTTTTATATCTTGAATACTGGTATTAACGACCATCATTCCACAGTCCAGACCCGTTTTTTTTCTAGCAGTCTTTAGTCTGTCTATATAGGGTTTTGAGTCGTTCCATTTCAAAGGGTCATCTTGTGGAATAGGAGTTTTAAAAATTTCATAGTTATTTTTACCAAAGATAATATCAAACCTTTGACTTGGACTTATTCTGTGGTGTTTGTTGCAAGATGGGCAAACCCATAAATTATCCTCTAAGTCTTTTTTTAATATTGGGCCCTTACAGCAAGAGGTCCAGTCACTGTTGGCAATCTCTTCTTTACTTGCACGGTGCTTGATTATTTTTTTTATTTTTTCACCGAAACGTAGTGTTTTTTTTATCCAATTCATTTAATTTTTTTTCTTAGTCTTTTTACAATATTAGTTACATTTGTGACAGGATTTTGTCTATTTTCAACTGATTTTGATATTTCTTTGCATAAAGCGCTTCCAACTACCAGTCCGTCAGCCTTTTTTAATGAAGTTATAGTTTTTTCGGTGATTCCGAAACCAATTACAATATTTTTATTCTTATTCAAATTTTTAATTTTATTATATCTTTTTATAATCTCTTTTGGTGAAACTTTAAGCTTACCACCAGTTGTTGATAACATACTAATATAATAAATCATATCATGTGAATCTTTAATAATTTTTTTTAATCTATTTGAAGAAGTTGTGGGAGAAATTAATTGAATGAAAGTAATTTCTTTTTTCTTACACTTTTTAGCTAAATCTTTATTTTCAGGGTAAGGTAAATCAACAACAATTAATCCATCGACACCTACTTTTTTACATCTATTAATGAAATTATTTTCTCCATATTGATAAATTATATTATAGTAACCCATTAATATCACAGGCTTTGTTTGTTTGAATTTTTTAAAATCTTTTACTATTGAAAAAACATCTTTGATTTTAATACCATTTTTTAAAGCTCTATAGGAACTTGATTGAATTTGACCGCCATCAGCGATTGGAGTGTTGTGGGGAAAACCCACCTCACAGATATCAGCATAGTTTGAAATTGATTTTAATATTTCCAATGATTTTTTTTTATTATTGTCACCTGCAACCGTATAGGTCAATAAAGCTGGTCTTTTCTCATTTTTAGTTTTTTTAAAAACTGAATTTATTAAAGACATTTTAGTTAATTTTTCCCAATCTTTGTTTTAAAATATCTCTATCTTTTTTTGCATCACCACATGAGTTAACTATAATAACTGTATCCTTGCTTAACTTAGGAGCAATTTTGATTGCTTCAGCAAAAGCGTGGCATGGCTCCAAACTTGGATTTATTTTCTCTAGTTTTGTAACAAGCTTATAAGCACTTAAAGCATCCTCATCAGTTGCAGATGTGTATCTTGCTCTTTTTGTATCTTTTAAAAAACAGTGAATCGGAGAAACACCCGGATAATCCAGTCCAGCTGAAATTGACTCTGTATCACTGATTTGCCCTTCAGTATTTTGACAAACATAGGCAGCTGCACCATGTAAAATTCCTAATTTAGCACCATAAGTTAGAGGAGCTGCATGAAGATGAGATTTTTTTGGACCTCCAGCCTCGACACCAATTAATTCAATTTGTGTTTTACTATAGTCAATAAATTCACTCCAAAAACCATAGGCCGAGCTACCGCCACCGACACAATTAATTAACTTCAATTTCTTTGGTATATTGTGAAATTCAGATTTAATTTGTAACTTTAGTTCTCTAGAAATTTGAGCTGTACTCCAACCACAAATTTTTACAAAAATATTTGGACCAACAGTTGAGCCTACACACATATGAGTGTTATCACAGTTTGAAACCCAGTATCGCATACACTCACTAACTGCATCAACCAGCGTCTGACTGCCCGAATAAACAGGCACAACTTCAGCACCATTTTTTTTCATCGCGTTAACATTAGGTTTTTGTCTTTTAATGTCTTTTGCACCCATAAATATCTTGCATTGAAGACCAAACTTTTTAGCTGCCATACTCAGCATCTTTCCTGCGTAGCCCGCACCTGTATCACCAACTACAAATTTTTTTCCAGCTTTTTTAGCAACAAGGCAATGAACTGTAGCATTATAGATTTTATGAGCACCACCATTCGCTTCAGAAACCATTTTTGCGTATATTTGAGCTCCACCTAGGTAAGTAGTTAAATTTTGGAGCAGTTTAAATGAAGTAGGGGAGCCAATATAGTTTTTAAAGTAATAGTCCCTTTGTTCTATAAATTTTTTATCATGTCTAAGTTTTTCAAAAAGGTGAGTTAAGTCTTCAACTGGTTTTTTTAATGTTTCAGGAATATAATTTCCACCAAATTTACCACCCCAAAATCCATTTTTATCATGTTGGTCAATTAGGGGAATTTTTTTTTTAAGTTTCATTGTTAATTAGTCTAATCTTATTTAAAAAAGTATTTATTTTTGAAATATCTTTTAATCCAGAAGTTTCTAGACCTCCAGATATATCTATAATATCTGCTATTTGGGTATAGTTTCGAAGGTTATCATTCAACTGAATATTTCCTGCTAACATTAATTCCTTATCGAGTTTAATATCTTTAATTAACTGATGATCAAAGGATAAGCTTTTTTCATAACCCTTACTATCAAATAAAATTATATCAGCTAATTCATTATAATCTTTATATTTTAAAACATCATTTTTATCATTTATAGTGAGTGCAACAATTATTTTTTTATTATACTTATCTTTAATAAATTTAATATCCTTTGGAGTGCAGTCATAAAGTTGGTAGTAGTCAAAAGGCAAGCTCTTTATTTTCTCTAAAATATTTTCATTTGGCTTTACTAGAACTGCAACGTACTTTGAGTCTTGTTTATTAATTTTTAAAATTTCCTCAAGTATATTATATTCAACAAATCTTTTAGATTTGGAAAAATTAACAATGAAACCTATATATTGAGGGGGGCAAGTATGCTTTGTTAAATATTCTAAAGTTTTAGAATCAGATATTCCACAAATTTTTAATTTCATCTAATTCAAGGATAAAAGTATATTTTTAATATTTTTTTTTGGGTCACCATTTGTGATGGGTCGACCAATAATTAGACAATCACTGCCTGCATTAATTGCCTCCTTAGCACTCATGGTTCTTTTTTGGTCATCATTAGAGTCGGTCATTCTGATTCCAGGTGTAAAACATTTAAGACTAGGTGAAATTTTTTTAATCATTTTTATTTCTAATGGACTACAAATAATGCCATACAGATTAGCATCTACTGCGATCTTAACTAATTTCTTAACTTGATCCTCAACCTTGTTCTTAAATCCTAAATCTATTAAATCTTTATCATCAAGACTTGTTAAAACTGAAACACCCAATAGGTTTAAATTAATTTTTTTGGCTGTCTCATTAGCTGCTTTTAGTGCATCCAAACCATTAAGTAAGTGAACAGTTGCATAACTTACATTTAGATTAGCAAGCGACCTTACTGACTCAACTAATGTATTCTTAATGTCAAAAAACTTGCCATCATAAAAGATAGGCTTTTTAAACTTTGAAAGTTCTTTTATTTCATCAGGGCTTCTTTGAGTTATGTATTGTAATCCTATTTTAATACCAGAAATATCTTCATGAATTAATTCTAGCAAATCTAATATTTCTTTTTGGCTTGATACATCGCATGCTACGAAGATATTTTTATTAGTCATTATTTAATTTTTTAAACATTTCTTTTCCATATTTAAAGTGAATTGTTTTTTTTTGAGGAGTATTGACTTTTTCGCCTGTTTTTGGGTTCCTTGATATTCTAGCTTTTTGAATATTTGTGGAAAATATACCAAAACCCCTTAGCTCTACTCTATTGCCTTTTTTAAGTGAAAGTTTAATTTCTTTAAAAATGATATTAATAAGTTTATCTAAGTCTTTTTTTAAAAAGTTAGGATAATTATTTGATAGTTGTTTTAGAAGCTTTGATTTTACAATAGCCAATTTTTATTAGTCTTTTTTTGTTTTTTTATCTTTTTTTTCTAACACATCGGATAGAGATGAAAAGGGAAGATTTTTTCCTGACAATGGACTTGAAAATTTTGATATTGCATCCTTATTTTGAAGTTCTTCAAGTAATTTAATGCTTAACGAAACTTTTCTTTTTTCTAAATCTAGTTCAGCTATTGCACAATCAATTCTTTCTCCACCAGTAAATCTAGCAGGTCTTGCATCAGCAGCATTGATTGCTATTTGGCTTTTTTTAATAATAAAATCCATTTCACAACCTTCTGGTCTGACTACCAGACCCTTATTATCAGAAGATATAATTTTAACCGTGATTGTCCCTTTCACTTTTTTATCGTTAAACCAATCAAAAGGATCTTTTTGAGTTTGCTTTAAACCAACTCTGATTTTTTGATCATCAGTCTTAATCTCTAAAACCTTGACTTTTAATGTGTCACCTTTTTTATATTTTTCTAATTCCTCCTCAGGTTTTGCAAGATAAGTAAGGTCGTTACAATGTAAAAAAGCATCAATATCAATCTCATCAATTTTTAAAAATAGTGAGTATTCATTTTTGTTTGCAACAACACCTTCCACTACTGTCCCTACTGGATATTTTGTTTGAAAAACTTCAAATGGATTTGTCGTTGTTAAACGATGAGAGATTGCAACTCTTCTCTTTTCTTTATCAATTTCAGTAATAACACAATCAATTTCATCACCTACTTGGAACATCTTTTTTGCTGCTAAATTTTTCTTAGTCCAGCTTAATTCACTGGAGTGTAATAAAGTTGATAGACCTGGTTCCAATTCACAGAAAGCTCCAAAGTCCATTAGCTTCATAACTTTAACTTTATAAACTTTATTAAGTTCATAATTAGAAATATGTTCAAAGGGATCAGGTGAAAGCTGTTTAACAGAACATCCTACCTGTAATTTTTCTTTATCAACTGAAATAACTAGCAAGTCATGTTTTTCACCTATATTAAAAATTTCATCTGGGTGATTAACTCTTGAATAAGATATTTCTTGAAGGTGAACTAAAACATCCAGCTCTCCATTTACACTAAAAAAACATCCAAATGAACTGTAGCCTTTTACTTCAGCACCTTTAATTACATCTCCTACTTTAAATTTTTCTACTATTTTAATTTTATCTTCTTTTTTAAAAGAGGATATGATTTCTCTTCTTGAAACACATGCGTTCCCTCTAATTTTATCTAACTTAATTAAAGCAAATTTTTGAGGTTCGTTCATTAAATGACTAATATCTTTTAAAGGTTTATCACTTATTTGCGAACCAGGTAAAAACATTAATGAGCCTGTTTCGATATGTTCAACTATGCAACCACCTTTAACACGACCGGTAATTTTACCCATAATAGGTTCATTCTTTTCATATGCTTCAACAAGCTTGTCCCATCCTTGAATTTTTTGTGCTTTAGAAGCAGATACTAGCACTTCACCTTTTTTATCTTCCAATCTTTCAAGTAAAACAGAAATTTCTTCACCTACTTTTGCCTTATCAAGCATCCCCATACTTTTTAATTCATTAATATCCAGTATTGGCTCTGATTTAAGTCCTGGTACTTCAAGGAAAACAAAATTGTTTGTTACTTTATTAACAATTCCGGTGATAACTTTCCCTTCTTCAAGGTTTTTATTTTTTGTAAATTGTGAATTAAGTAACTTTTCGAATTCTTTAGATGCAGGGTTTGAAAGGTCTTTATAAATTTCCATTAAGCTTTAATTTTCCTATCCATAATTTTTTTAATTTTTAAAAAGCAAGATCTTTTAGATTCATTTTCGGAAGATATCAAGTATTGATCTTTTGTTCTTTTTAAGGGTGAAACCCTTCTATTATAGTCACTTTTATCCCGTTTTTTGATGCTTTTTAACACTTCATTTAATGATATATTTTTATTTAACCCTTTTAACTCATTATATCTTCTCAGAGCTCTGGTTTTAACACTAGCTGTAATAAAAAATTTAAAATCAGCTTCAGGCATAATTTTGTAAGTTATATCTCTACCATCAATGATTGATCCCTTATACTTCTTTGGAGGATCATACGCACATTTCATTTGAAAGCCGTGTGCCAATTTTCTTATTTTTATATCTTTAGCAATTATTGAAGCCATATTACCAACCTCATCAGAAAGAAGTTTTTGACTCTTTAAGTCAGACATCTTTAGGATTTTCATTTTTTTTGAAATAAAAGAATAATTAAATTTTTTAGGATTTTTTATTTTTAAATAAGCCAAAAGACGAAAAATTTTTCCTGAGTCAAGATAAAGTAATTTATATTGTTTAGAAATTAGTTTTGCTTGTGTACCAGCACCCGCGGCAGCAGGAGAGTCAATAGCAACCTGCAAACATTTTTTCTTATATTTTTTCATATTAATTTCTTAGTTATTTAAGTTTTTAATTATCTTTAAAAAAGAAGGAAATGAAGTATTCACAGAGTCCTTATCATGAATTTTCCATTGGCCACCACAGGTCAACGCAGCGATTGTACTCATCATGAAAATTCTATGATCCTTCAAATAATTATTAATAGTGATTGATTTTTTAATTGTCAAATTTGGTTGGCCATATATTTTGATGGAATCTTTAGTTAACTTTGTTTTTATACCCATCATATTTAAAATTTTGGACCCCCAATTTAATCTTGGACTTTCTTTTTGATTAAGTTCTGAGATATCTTTAAAATAAGAAATACCTTTTGCTCTTGCAGCTACTAAAAAAATAATTAAAAATTCATCTATAGCACTACTATTTAATTCAGATGGACAATTAATAGCTTTAAGATTTTTTGAACTTTTAATAAAAATATCAGCTATTTTTTCACCCCTATAATTTCTTTGTCTTTTAAAGGATATTTTTGCACCCATTTTTTTAAGAATATTAATAACGCCTGTTCTTGAGGGGTTGATGTTTACACTTTTAATTAATAATTTTGATTCTTTAGCTAGGATAGTGAGAACTATAAAAAAAGCACTTGAACTAATATCTCCAGGAATTTTATAATTAAAAGCTTTAATTTTCTTTGGTTGACTAATATTTATAAAATCATATTTTCTAGTCCTTTTTATCTTTGAGGGTATTTTTAAATACTTAAAAAGTAATTCGGAATGATTTCTTGATTTTCTAGCTTTTATTGAAGTTGTTCCTGACGCATTAAGTGCTGCCAACATTACACAACTTTTACATTGTGCAGAACCTTTGTTTTCTAAATATTTAATTCCTTTTATAGAATTTGAGCCAAGAATTGATAATGGCAATCTATTTTTTTTATCATAATAAAATTTGGCACCAAATTTTTCTAAAGGTGAGGTTACTCTAGAAAAATCTCTTTTTGATAAACTTGTATCACCAATTATTTTTATCTTTTGTGGTGCCTTTACCAATAACCCCAATATTAGTCTTCCGAGTGTGCCTGAATTTTTAGCATCTATTGTTAAATTCTTTTTGTATCTAAAACCATTGATTCCATTTCCAAAAATTTCACAATAATCTTTATGTATTTTAGTTTTTATTCCTAGTTTTTTTATGGCATTTATTGTTGCCCGTACATCATCAGACATCAAAAGGTTGTAGGCCCTAGATTTTCCTATTGCCTGTGACGATAGAAGAACCCACCTAATACTTAAGCTCTTGTCTCCTGGAACACGTATAACTTTATTAAATTTTATTATTTTATCTTTAATTAGCAGTGATTTTGACATTTATTAATTAAATTTGAAAGACTCACCAAAGTAGGCATTTTTAGCATTGATGTTATTTACCAATTCAGAAGGTGTACCTTTTGCAATAATTTTACAATTTGATAAAACTATTGCAACGTCTACACAAGACAAGAGATCTCTTGCTTGGTGATCGCAGATGCAAATACTAATATTGTTCTGTGCTTGTAAATTTACAATTAATTCTTGTAACATTTTAATTGTTAGTACATCAAGTGCTGCAAAACACTCATCTAAAAGCAATACTTTTGGGTCACCTATTAATGCCAATGCAATTACTAATTTTTTTTTTTGTCCACCTGATAAAAATTTAGCCTGAACATTAATAACTGCATCTAATTCAAATTTTGATATTAGTTCATCTATTTTAATAGTTCTTTTTTGCTTATCTTTAATGAGAACCTCGCCCACTGCTTTTAAATTTTCCATTAAAGTTAAATCATGAAAGTAGCCTCCATATTGAGGCACATAACCAATTTTAAAACGGGTTGTTCTCTCTGAAATTGGGTAATTAAGTACGTTTTCCCCGTCTATTATAATAGAACCAAAGTCTGGTTTCAACAAACCTGTTATTAGATTAAATATAGTTGATTTACCAACACCATTTGGACCTAGCATACCCAATATTTCACCTTTATTAATATTGAAATTAATATTTTCAAGTATTCTTCTCTTACTAAACGATAAAGAAATTTTATCTAATTTAATTAAAGGCTTATCTTTTTTAAATGATTTAATTCTAAATTTTTTTATAATTGCCATTATTAATTGTTACTAAAAACTTTAACTTTTTTTTTATCATTCATAAAAATTTTAGAATCTTTTGTTATCAAATCTATTTCTACTCTATCTGCAAGGAGTATTGTATCAAAATATTGATATTTAATATCACTATATACCCAAATCAAGTTTTTTTGAAAAGATAAGTCTAGATTACCAGATGTAATTTTGTGTTCAGGATTAGTTAAAGAGACATTGCCTTCAAAATTTGTATCATAATTATTACTATTATATTTTGCTTTATCAGATTTTATAATGATTGGTTCACGTCCAATAGAGTTTATTTTTGCAGTTACAATTCTCATAAAAATAACCTCAGGCTCGCTAGCACTAATTTCAGCGAACTTAGAATAAATTAAATACTCATTCCCCTGATCATCATATGAAAGATATTCAATATCTTTAATTAAATTAGTTTCAGATTTTTTTAGTGCAATTTGTACATCCTTATCTAGCAACTCCACTTTTTGTTCTTTTTTAGAAAAATACTTAAAATAAAATAAAATGATAAAAAGTACAAAAATAATTAAAAGAAATAATTGTATAAATATCTTATTTTTCATTAAACTATATTAGCTTGCAAGATATTGTGAATATGGATTATGCCAATTGTTTTTTTTTTATTTTTATTATCATTAACACATAAACTTGTGATTTTTTTTTCATTCATTATTGATAAAGCTTTAACCGCTAGTGAATTTGAATTAATACTAATTGGATTTAACGTCATTACATCCTTTACAATTAAACTCTGAATATCCTTATTTTTTTGCCCAACTCTTCTAATATTTCCATCTGTTATTATTCCAGTTGTATTTCCAATTTTATTTCTAGCAATTAAAACCCCAAGTTTTTTGTCAGTAATTATTTTCAATGCCACCTTCATTGTTTGGAGTTCATTTATAAAGGGTATTTTATTTTTGACCAACATTAGGTCTTCAACCGTTTTTAATTGAGCTCCTAAGTTTCCACCTGGATGTAGTCTAGAAAAATCATATGTATTAAATCTTTTTTTATTTAAGGTCGCTATTGCAAGAGCGTCACCGATAGCGAGCTGTATACTAGTACTGGATGTGGGAACTATTCCTAATCCAGCTTCTTTTACTTCAGGAATGAGAAGTTTTATATCTGACGCATTGTAAAGTATTGAATTTTTTTTTGACACAATACCAATTAATTTAATTTTATTTCTATTTGCATATTGAACTATAGGTTTTAATTCTTGTGTTTTTCCAGAATAGCTAATTAATATAAGAACATCTTTTTTTGAAATACTTCCTAAGTCACCATGCAAACAGTCATTTGCAGATAAAGAAAAAGCAGGGCTACCAACAGAAGATAAAGTTGCAGCAATCTTTGATGCAATTAACCCACTTTTACCTACGCCGCATAAGATTACTTTAGATTGACACTTAACAATTGCATTAACAGCCTCATTAAATGAGTTGTTAATAGATTTTTTTAATTTTTTAAGAGCTGTTATTTCTAGATCGATTACATTTTTGGCTATTTTTAAATAATCTTTATTTTGCATTTAGTGAGACCATATATCATCATTAAAAAGAGCCAGATCAAGTTCCACTCTAGTTTTTAAAAACTTTAAACAATCATTGTATAAATTAAATCTATCTTCCCTAATTAAAATTTTATTAAGTTCTTCATGAATTTTATGTAAATAAATTACATCGTTGGCACAATATTTTAGTTGAGCAGAGGTGAGCTCCCCACCAAAGTCTGAACTTTGAAATTGTTTACTTATATCAATATTTATGAATTCTTTTATCAAGGTTTTTAAAGAGTGACTATCAGAATACGATCTCGCTAATTTTGATGCAATTTTAGTATCTAAAATATTATTAGTTTCAGTTTTTAAATAATATTTTATGTGTGCAATATCGGCTCTTCCATAATGAAATATCTTAATTACATCTTTATTTGAAAGAATTTTTTTTAAATTGGGTGCGTTATAATTTTTTCTATCTAGTTGAATAATATGTGCGTCTGAATTTCCACTGCAAATTTGAATAAGACATAATGGATCTCGTTTGACATTTAAACCCATAAATTCTCCATCTACAGCTATAATATTGCCTAAATCTAAATCTTCTGGTAGATCGTTCTTGTGAAGTTTAATATTAATATTCATTTTTAATCATATATATATGAAAGCAAAAAATTGTCTAATTTTTGGTGGTAGTGGTCAAATTGGTCGTCATTTAATAAGAAAGTTAACGAAAAATAATTATCAAGTAACAGTAGTAACAAGAAATCTGCATCAAAAAGGCTATGCCATAAAAACACAGGCTAATGCAGGATATATTGATATTATTGAGGCAAATATTTTTGACGAAAAAAAAATTAGAAAACTTTTCGACAAAGCCGATATTTGTATTAACTTAATTGGAATTTTATATGAAAATAAAAAAGGAAATACATTTAAAAATATTCACTCTATTTTTCCATCATTATTGGCAAAGCTTTGTAAGGAGTATAATGTTGATCAATTTATTCATTTGTCTGCACTAGGCATTGATGAAGCAATAGACTCAAAATATGCAATCAGCAAATTACAAGGAGAAGCAAATATAAAAAAAAATTTTCCACTAGCTTCAATATTGAGACCATCTGTAGTTTATTCTATTGATGATAACTTTACGACTAATTTTATGACGCTATTAAGTAAACTTCCAATTTTTCCACTTTATTATGAAGGCAAAACTAAGTTTATGCCAATTCATTGTTCAGATTTAACAGATATTATTTTTCAAGTTATTGCAAAAAATATTTGTTCTAAAATAATAGAATGTGTTGGGCCAGAAATAATTTCTTTAAAAGATATTCTTCAAAAATTATTAACTCTTATAAATAAAAAAAGAATATTACTCCCCCTGCCTTATTTGGTGGCCAATTTATCAGCAAATTTTTTTCAATTGTTTCCCAAACCATTATTAACTGTAGATCAATTAAAACTTCTAAAATATGACAATATTTCATCAGGTAAATATAAAACAAATTTTGATTTAGGTATCCCAAGTACAAAACTTTTAAATTTAGAGGTTGAAAAATATTGTTACATGTGGAGAGAAGGTGGTCAATTTTCAACAAAAAAATACGAACAAAATAGTTAGAAAATTCTCAATAGAACTTATAAAATTAATGTGTATAATTAAAAAATGATTATAAATACCATTTATATATTAATATTTTCTATTTTTTCGTTTTTAATATTTACAATTATTAAAGCAATTAGAACAGGGATAGATGAAAAACATAAGAAAAAAAAATAACAAAATCTTAGGATTAAGAAAAATTTAAGCTGACTTAAATTTTTTATGAATATACTGTGGCACCTCTTCCTCTTTTTCAGTTGTGCCTTCTTTTTTCCCTTTAGCTTGATAAGCGTACAATAAATGAAGTTTACAATAAGAGAAATCTTTTAAAGAAGATCTACCACAAAAATAAAATGCATCTTCTTCAGGATGCCCTATTGGCCATTTACATGAACCATCATCTAATTCTTCTAATTTCTTTGGATTTTCAGGCTCAAAGTCTTTCTCAATAACCAATGATTGAAAACGATTTTTTTTCCCACGTTTTTGCTTAATATTACTCTTTTCATCCTCTTGGAAATTTTGATTTGAAAGTGTGCTTTTGGCTTTAATCTTTGAGGATAGATTTAATCTGTGTGCTTTTCCTATTACAGCATTTCTACTTATGCCTCCAATAATTTGAGCAATCTGGCTTGCAGTGTTTCCATTGCCCCAAAGTTCTTTTAATTTATTGACCTTTTCAGTATTCCAGCTCATAGCATCTATATTTAGTATGTTAAATGTTTTTTATAACTATATACAGATACACATAAGACAAAGAATAAAACAACACATTTTTCTGTTTTTTACACAATTAAATAAAATATTTTATATGATTACTTATGGTTGAATTAAATAAAAAATATCAAATTAGTGTTAAAAGGTTTGGTTTTATAAACTGGATAGGCTTTAAAAGTTTATGGCTTAAAGAATGTAATAGATTTATGGCAGTCTGGCAGCAGACACTTCTATCTCCACTTGTATCAAGTTTATTATTTTTGTCAGTTTTGTCTTTGGCACTTGGAAATAATAGAGGTGAAGTACTTGGATATTCTTTTATAAGTTTTTTAGCACCAGGATTAATTGCAATGAGTATACTTACACAATCATTTAGTCATTCGGTATCATCCTTGATGATTGGCAAAATCCAAGGAAATATCGTTGACATGCTGTATGCCCCCCTGTCAGCACTTGAAGTATCAATGGCAATAATATTAGCAGCATTAACAAGAAGTTTTTTAATTGCTATAATTTCAATAGGTGTTTTTTCTTTAATAGTTGAAATACCAATGAATAATGTTTTATTTATTTTTATTTTTGGTTTTTTAAGTGCTTTTATTTTAGGGAGTCTAGGATTTATTACTGGTCTTTGGGCTGAAAAATTTGACCATACAGCAACGGTAACAAACTTTGTAATTACCCCATTAAGTTTTTTGTCGGGGGTATTTTATTCTATTGATAAGTTGCCTAATTTCTTTCAAAATATTAGTTATATTAATCCATTTTTTTATATGATTGATGGATTTAGATATGGTTTTTTAGGAAAGTCAGATGGATCAATAAG
>MDTF01003910.1_pt1 | contig 15263 bp, 13 predicted proteins | sample 811191 | NCBI WGS metagenome assembly MDTF01 (sample SAMN05326649, study PRJNA326480) | marine metagenome | isolation source: seawater | place: Southern Ocean | collected 2011
AGATAGTCCCATTAATCCTGTTATTATTGCCATAATTCTTAATATTTTTAGTTTCATTTTTACTTATATGTTAAGTTAGCTTAACATGTATGTTTTTTTTCATTTTCGTATATTGTATGAATGTGTTTATCTAAATTATTTCATGTCTTAATTCTTTTTTTATTTATTTCTTGTAATAATTCAAATGAAATTAGTAAGCCTAATATCGTTTTATTTATGGTAGATGATTTAGGGTGGCAAGATACTTCTGTTCCATTTTGGAATAATAAAACGAAGTATAATAAACTATATAATACACCTAACATGGAACTCTTGGCTGAGATGGGTGTGAAATTCACTAATGCTTATGCAACTCCTGTTTGTTCTCCATCTAGAATAAGCTTAATGACAGGAATGAATGCTGCAAAACATAGAGTTACTAACTGGACTCTTCATCCAAACAAAAAGAAACCAGCTGAAATTAATCATAAATCTTTTGAATTTCCTGATTGGAACTATAATGGGTTATCAACTTCAGATTCAATTAATAATTCAGTTTATGCTACACCTCTTCCTCAAGTTTTAAAAGATAATGGTTATTATACAATTCATGCAGGTAAATCTCATTTAGGAGCAATTGGATACCCATCTTCAGACCCTTTAAACATTGGTTTTGACATTAATATAGCTGGACATGCCGCTGGAGCTCCTCAAAGCTATTTAGGCACTGATGATTTTGGAAATAACGATCCAGCAAAGAAAATATGGGCTGTTCCTGGTCTTGAAAAATATCACGGAGAGGATATTTTTTTGACTCAAGCACTTAGTGAAGAAGTTTTAGAAAAATTACAAAGACCTATTAATTCAAAATCTCCATTTTTTTTATACTTTTCTTTATATGGTGTTCATGCTCCTTTAATGGAAGACAATCGTTTTGTTGAGAAATATAAAAATATAGGTTTAGAAAATTCTGAGATTAAATACGCTTCAATGGTTGAAAGTATGGATCATGCTTTAGGTGTTGTGTTAAATGAACTTAAAAAGAATAATATTATTGAAAATACAATTATTGTATTTATGTCAGATAACGGAGGTTTAAGTGCAGTTGCTAGAGAAGGAGATAAACACCAACACAATTATCCTTTGAAAAGCGGTAAAGGATCTATTTATGAAGGAGGAATAAGGGTTCCTATGATTGTTTATTCGCCATTTCATAAGACGAATGTTAAAGAAATAAATCACCCAGTAATAATTGATGATTTCTTTCCTTCGATTTTAGAATTTGCTAATTCAGAAAACAGCAGTTTATTACAAGAAATAGATGGTCAAAGTTTTGTTCCTCTATTGAAAAACGAAGTCATAGAAAATAAACCATTGTTTTGGCATTATCCTAACTGGTGGGGACCAATTGGACCTGGAATTGGTAGTTACAGTGCTGTTAGACAGGGTAAATGGAAATTTATTTATTTTCATGATACTCAAATCGTTGAATTGTATAATTTGGAGAAGGATATTTCTGAAAATAATAATTTAATTTCTGTAAACAGTTCAAAATCTCAGTTACTAGCTAATGTTTTGACAAAATATTTAAAATCAGTTGATGCGCAAATGCCTCTTAATAAAATCACCAATTCAATTGTGCCCTGGCCAGATGAACATCCTTTGTTTAATTAATGAAAAAATCCAATCTTCCACAAAAGACTTGTCCTATTTGTAATTTTCCATTTTCGTGGAGAAAAAAATGGGAAAAAAATTGGGATAATGTTGTTTATTGTAGCAAGAAATGTAGAATGTCAAGCAAGAAAAAGATATGATTGAAAAGTGGTGGAAAGAACAGATTATCTATCAGATTTATCCAAGATCTTTTTACGATTCAAATAACGATGGAATAGGGGATTTGAATGGAATCATTTTAAAACTAGATTATTTAAAATTACTGGGTATCGACACGATATGGTTAAGCCCTCATTTTGATTCTCCCAATGACGATAACGGTTATGACATAAGAAATTACAAGAAAGTAATGGAGGAATTTGGAAGTATGCAGGACTTTGATCAATTGTTAAAAGAAGTGCATATTCGAAAAATGAAGTTAATAATAGATTTAGTTGTTAACCATACAAGTGATGAGCATGACTGGTTTATTCAAAGTAAATCATCACAAAACAATAAATTTAGAGACTATTATATTTGGAGTGAAGGAGATAAAAAAAATCCACCAAATAACTGGACTTCTTTTTTTGGAGGTTCTGCTTGGGAAAAAGATTCAATTTCTAACGATTATTATTTACATTACTTTTCTAAAAAACAACCTGATTTAAATTGGGAAAATAATAAAGTCAGAGAAGAAGTTCATGAACTAATGAAATTTTGGTTAGAAAAAGGGATTGATGGTTTTAGAATGGATGTTATCCCTTTTATTTCCAAAGATCAAGACTTTAATAACTTATCAAAAAAAGAACTTTTAAATCCAGAGAAAGTATATGCTTCAGGACCAAGGCTACATGAATTCTTGAAAGAAATCAATTCAAAGGTTCTTTCTAAATATGATATTGTATCAATTGGTGAAGCTTTTGGTATTAGTGAGGATACAATGATTAAATTATCTGATGAAAGAGAAAAGGAACTAGATTTAGTTTTTCTATTTGATATTGTAAGAATTGGCCGTGATAATTGGATTCAAAACAAATGGAATTTAATTCAGTTAAAAAAATTATTTAAAACCCAGTCGAATGTAGACGAGTTTCACTGGCCTACAGTTTTTTTAAATAATCATGACAATCCAAGAAGTGTAAGTAAATATGGAAATGATAAGGATTTTAGAATTAAATCTGCAAAATTATTAGCAATGCTAACTTTAACTCAAAGAGGAACCTCTGTATTATATCAAGGTGAGGAAATAGGTATGACAAATTATAATTTTGAAAACTTAAATCAATTTGATGATTTAGAGGTTCTAGGTAATCTAGATAAAGCAATGGGTTCAGGAATTAGTAAAAAAGAATATTTAAATCATCTAAATAATACATCAAGAGATCATTCCAGAACTACAATGCAATGGAACAGTGGCCCGCAAGGTGGTTTTGGTAGTGGAAATAATAATTGGTTTTTATCAAATCCAAATCATGATAGAATCAACGTTGAAAATGACTTGAACAATGAAGATTCAGTTTTTCATTTTTACAGGAACCTTATAAAGATAAGAAAAGAGTCAAAAGATCTTATTTATGGAGATTATTTTGATTTAGATCCTAATCACCAAAACATCTTTATGTATCAAAGAGTTGGACTCAAAACAACATATTTAATAATTTTAAACATGTCAGATAGTTCAATAAATTATAATTTTAATAATTTAACAGAATACAGTTTTGAGTTTTCTAATAGAAATACGAAACCAAGAATTTCATCTAATCACATAGAATTACTTGCTTGGGATGCTTTAATGTTTAAAAAATAAAATATTATGATAAATGATGTAGAAATTTCTTGGTTTGCTCCGATATGTGATGGAGATGATGACATTTTAGGGTCAAGAAATCCAAAGTATAAAAGTACATGGGAAAATACATCAAGAATTATTAAAACAGCAGATGAGTTAGGTTATACTAATGTTTTGTGTCCTTCATCATACCAGGTAGGTCAGGATACTCTAACATATGTTTCTGCAATGGCCACCTTGACTAAACAAATAAATTTTTTGGCAGCAATAAGATGTGGTGAAGTTCACCCTCCAATGCTGGCAAGAGCAATTGCAACGTTAGACCATATTTTAAAAGGAAGACTGACTATAAATATAATATCCTCTGATTTGCCAGGAAACAAACTTGAATCTTCAAAGCGATACGCAAGATCTAGAGAAGTGATAGAAATATTAAAACAAGCTTGGACAAAGGACGAAATTAACTTTCAAGGAGATTTCTATAAAATTAATTTGCCTTCTGCTCCAGTAAAGCCCTATCAACAAAATGGTGGTCCTTTACTTTATTTTGGAGGTTATTCACCAGATGGAGTTGATTTGTGCGCAGAGCATTGTGATGTATATTTAATGTGGCCAGATACAGAAGATAAATTACAAATTTTGATGTCTAATATGAGATCTAAGGCCCTTGGTTACAACAGAACAGTAGAGTTTGGGCTTAGAGTTCATGTTATAGTTAGAGAATCTCAAAATGAAGCTAGAGATTATGCAAATAAATTAATTTCAAATTTAGATTTTGAAATAGGTGAAGATATTAAAAACAGGGCTCAAGATGCAAAATCACTTGGTGTTTCTATGCAATCTTCATTAAGAATTAGAGCTGATAAAGATTATTATGTAGAGTCTAACCTTTGGACTGGAATAGGATTGGCTAGGTCTGGATGTGGAGCTGCAATTGTTGGAGATCCAGATCAGGTTTATAATAAATTAAAGAGATATGTAGATATGGGTATTAAATCATTTATTCTGTCCGGATATCCGCATCAAGATGAATGTGAATTATTTGCTAAATATGTTTTACCAAGATTCAATAATATTCATTTTTCAAAAAAATTTAACAGAATACCTAAATCGAATCCAGATAGTCCATTAGGAAACGGATTAAGAAAATAAATATTTATGATAGATTTCGCTATAGTTATATTCTATTTTATTTTAATTTTTTTCGTCGCAATTAGAGGAAAGGTTAATAAAAAAAGTACAGCTGACGAATATTTTCTTAGTAATAGAAATCTTAAATGGTATTCTGTTGCATTGTCCACAATTGCTACTAACATTCAAGGCTACCAATTTCTTGGTATGATGGGATCTGCATATTTATATGGACTAGCTCAAGCAAATCTTGAAATAAATGCTGTTCAGGGTATTTTAATTGCCACATTTATTTTTGTTCCCCTTTTTTTAAAAGAAAGAATTACAACAATAACACAGTTTATAAAAATTAAATTAGGAGATGAAATTGCTCTTTTTTATTCATTAAGTAATATTGCGTTATTTTCTACTATTACACTTGGAGCTGCTCTTTTTTGGGGAGCATATGCTGCCGAAATGGTCTTTGGAGAACAGCTTTCTTTTCTACATGAAAATAGAATTTTAAGAATAGCAATACTTATTTGTATTTTAGGAATATTCTCAGCAATTTATACTTATTTAGGTGGATTGAATGCTGTTGTTAAAACTGATATAATTCAGTTTTCCATATTACTAATTGGTGGAATTATAGTGTGTTTTATTGCTGTTAACCAATTAGGTGGATGGGAACAATTATATGTTAAAACCCCTGAAAAAATGCACCTTCATCTACCAGCTAGTCATTCTACACTACCATGGACTCATTTGCTGGGGTTGTTTTTTTTAAATATAAATTACTGGTGTGCTAACCAGACTGTTATGCAAAGAGCTCTTGCTGCAAAAAGTATTGCCCATGCTCAATCTGGTCTAATGATAGGTGGATTAATTAAATATCTTATGGCTGTTATTATAGTTATTCCTGGAATTGCTTTGTATGGTATTCTTGGAGATAGTTTAGCAGAACCTGACTTAGCATTTCCATATTTAGTAAAAACATATTTACCAATTGGGTTAAAGGGAATTGTTTTATGTGGTTTGTTTGCCTCATTAATGAGTACTGTCGATTCAACTTTTAATTCATTAGCTACCTTATGGTCGGTCGATATATATTCAAAATACATTAACAAAAAGGCTAATGATTTCCAAAAAATAAGATCTGGAAGAAGAGCTATTGTGTTTAGTTTATTTACAGCTCTTATAATGGCGATGATCTTACTTTATTTAAAATTTGATGATCCTGATTCTGCCTTCACTCATACTTTAAATAATCTTAGATATTATATTAATTGTGGAGTTGTAGTTTTAATATGTAGTGCTGTTTTACTTTTAAAACCATCGAAAAAATCAATTTTAATTGCATTTATCTTAACCCTTCCTTTAAATATATTTCTTCAGCTTTTATTCCCTGAGATGAATTATTTTCTTAGAGCTTTTTGGGTTATTTTCTCTGGTCTTTTTATAGCAATAGTATTTAATATTAAACAAATTAAAAATATATTTAAGTTAATCCATGTGTCCTCAGAAAAAAATAAAATATTAGGTTGGGGACTTCTTATAAGTTTGATATTAATTCATATTATTTTTCATTAATTTTAATTCTTTATGACAGATCTCAAAAGATATTTTTTTTTAATAATACTAGTTTTCACATCCTTTAGTTCATTAGATAACTCATTAGTTTGGGGAAGTATTGGACATAAGGTTGTTGGAGAAATTGCTGAAAGAAAACTTAACCCTAGCGTAAAACTTATTGTAAATGATTTGTTAGATGGAGAATCTATGTCAAGTGCTAGCACTTGGGCTGATGAAATCAAATCAGATCCTAAATATCAAAAATATAGTCCATGGCATTATGTAAATATGCCATTAGATAAAGAATATACTGATATTCAAAAAAATCCAAATGGAGATATTGTTACGACTTTAAAAAAATGTATAAGAGTCTTAAAAGATCCTGAATCTGATAAAAATGACAAAGCTTTTTATTTAAAGTTTTTAATTCATTTAGTTGGAGATATCCATCAGCCATTACATACTGGTATGTTTGAGGACAGGGGAGGTAATGATATAAAACTTTCGTTTCTTGGAAAGCCTACAAATTTTCATATTGTTTGGGATGTCCATGTTATTGAATCTTTAAACATGGATTATCTTCAACTGTCAGATGAATTAATGTATATGAAAGATGTTGATTATTCATTAAATCCTGATGACTGGGTTTATGAAACACATCAAGATGTTAAAGTTCTATATGCTGAAATTAGGAATATTGATAGTATTGATAACAATTACATAAATAATCAAACCCCTTTTATAAAACACAAATTATTTAAAGCTGGCTTAACTTTAGCAGGTGTTTTAAATGATATTTTTTCATAAAAAAAAACGCCCATAAAGGACGTTTTTTTTTATAAATATAATTTGAATTTTATTCTACTTCAGTATCATTGTCTTCAGCGTCTTTTGTGGCAGGAGGAACAGCTTTAAAACTAATTTCTCTTCCTTGCATTTTCAACTTCATAGCACCTTCACTAAACGAAACTTCCATGCCTGCTATTTCTTGTTTGAAAGTATTTTTTGAAGTTGCTTCAAGAACTAATTCTTGGTCCATTCCAACTGGATTCATAGCTAAATTTCCATCTTTTGTATAAACTTCAAATTTAAGTGGCATTAAATCTGAGGCATATAAACCGACAAACTTTTTAAGATCTTCTTCTGAAATTGAAAAAGATGTTTTTTCTGGTTTAGGATCTACTACAATTCTTTTATCTCTGTTAGCAATATTCCAAGCTGTATAGAAAATTAGTTTTGATCTTAGCTCAAGTAAATCATATTCAATTTTGTCTGGAGTGTCACTTGGTTGGTGATAATCAGCATGTGTTCCAGTAAAATAAAATATAATTGGAATACCATTTTTTGCAAAATTGTAGTGATCACTTCTATAATAGAACCTGTTAGGATCGTTTTTATCATTAAATCTGTAATCAAGTGTCATGTTAATAGATTCAGCATTAGTTTGTTCAGATAACTTATGAAGATCAATACTGTCGTGATCTGATCCAATCAAATAAATATAATCTCTATTTTTTTCTCTTCTTGTAGGATCAATTCTTCCAATCATATCTACATTTAAATTTACAACTGTATTTGCTAATGGATAAACAGGGTTGTCTGTATAATAAGCAGATCCTAGCAATCCTTTTTCTTCACCTGTAACGTGTAGAAAAACAATTGATCTTTTTGGTCCTTTTCCTTTATCAGCAGCTTTTTTAAAAGCTTCTGCAATTTCTAAAAGAGCAACAGTTCCAGAACCATCATCATCTGCACCATTATAAATTTCACCATCAGTTATACCAACGTGATCTAAATGTGCTGTTATAATTACATATTCATCTGGCTTTTCAGATCCTTTTATTATAGCTATAACGTTTTCAGTTTCTACAGTCTTAGGTTTTTGACCTCTTCTTCCTCTCATTGTCAAAGTCATTTCTTGAAAGTAATCTCCTTCTAAATCTCCGGGTTCAACGCCGATAGATTTATAATAATTTCTTATATATTCTACTGCCTTTTTTTGTCCAGGTGCTCCAGTATCTCTTCCCTCAAATTCATCAGATGCATAAGTGTATAAATGTTCGCTTAATTCTTTTTCAGTAATTGTTTTTGCAAATCTTTTTGCTTTCGATGTTTGAAAAGCAAATGAAAAATTTATAGTTATTATTGATATAATAACAAGAGATAAAATATTTTTGTTCATAATATGTGATTTAATAATTGCCAAGTTAAAAAAAATAATTGCTATATATCTTATTAAATTTTTTTAAATTTAAACTATAAAAAAACAGTTATGATTTATTTACGTTTCCTCTTTTTTTTATTAATTCTTTTGTTTAGTTTTTTTTCTTTTGGATTTCAAAAAGATGAAAAGTTAAATTTTATTATCGTATTTGCTGATGATATGGGTTACGGAGATTTAGGAGTTTTTGGAAATCCAACTATTTCCACTCCTAATTTGGATAAAATGGCCTATGAAGGTCAAAAATGGACTCAGTTTTATTCCGCTGCATCAGTTTGTACGCCTAGTAGAGCTGCTCTTCTTACAGGAAGGCTTCCAGTTAGAAGTGGTATGACTGGAGTTCTCTTTCCTAACTCTTTAAATGGTCTTCCATCAAGTGAATTTACAATAGCTGAGAAACTAAAAGAAAAAAAATATAAGACAGCTATAGTTGGAAAGTGGCATCTTGGTCATAAAAAGAAATATTTGCCTTTAAATCATGGTTTTGATTATTATTATGGTATTCCATATTCTAATGACATGGATAAAATTAACAAGAACCCTTATTGGTCAGAGTATGAAAGAAATGAACTTGATTCTAAAAGTTATAATGTGCCATTGATTGAGAATTTTGATATAATAGAGCGTCCCGTAGATCAAACTACTATAACCTCTAGGTATACTAAAAAAACAATTGAACTAATAAATGAATATAAAAATGACAACTTTTTTATTTATTTATCTCATAATCTCCCACATATTCCACTTTATGCTTCAAAAGATTTTTTAGGTAAAAGTAAAAGGGGATTGTATGGAGATGTAATTGAAGAAATTGATCATGGTGTGGGATTAATAATTAGTGAATTAAAAAAATTAAATCTTGATCAAAAAACAATTGTTGTTTTCACATCTGATAATGGACCTTGGCTAGTTTATAAATCTCATTCAGGTTCAGCAGGACTACTTAGAAACGGAAAAGGAACAACTTGGGAAGGAGGGGTTAGAGTACCAACAATTTTTTGGGGTTCGAACATTAAACCCGGGGTGATAAATGAAATTGGATCAACTCTTGATATTTATACTACTTTTTTAAGTTTGACAAACGTTGATACTCAAAAAAATATGATTATTGACGGATTAGATTTATCAAAAACTTTATTTAATAAAGAGGAAAGCTCAAGAAAATTCATGTTTTTGTACAAAGGAGATGAATTATATGCTGTAAGACATGGAGACTTTAAATTACATTTAAAAACAACAGATTGGTTTAAAGAGCCTAAAATGCATGATCCACCTTTATTATTTAATTTAAACATTGATCCATCCGAAAAATTTAATATTGCAGAGAATAATCCTGAAAAAATTAAAGAAATTTTAAAGCTTGTAGAACTTCATAACTCCCAATTAATCAGAGGAAAAGATCAGTTAAAAGACAGGCTCTAGCTAATTTTAGTTTCAATATAATCCCAAAGTTTAATTCTCATTTCAAGAGCTATTTTTGATGCAATCTCAGCTTCTTTCCATTTTGCTTCGTCTTCTCCACATAACTCTTCGATCATTTTAAGTGCCATTGGACCATGCTCATCTGCATCAATTTCAATATGTCTTTCTAAATAATAAATTAAATTATCTGATTTTATTTCATCATTAACAGAGAGTTTTTTTACAATTTCAATAAACATGTCAGGAATTAAATCCTCTCTTCCAAATGTGAAAACACTTGCTATTACGTGATTTTTATTAGTATCAATAATATTAAATGTGAAATCCATAAATTCTTTAACAATCGGATTGATATTGATCTTTTCAACAGATTTAGTGTAAGATTTTGAATTTTTTATTTCAGAAATAAAATCTTCTATAATTTTTGTACTTGCGCCTATTTGAATCATAGATTCCAGATAAAGTTCAAAATGACTTTTTGGATTTCCATTTAAATCTACATCACTTTCTTCTGCTAAAACTATTTCATTTACTAACCTTCCAGCAAGTCGATTTTCGTTTGGGATCCAAGGTATATCAACGCATGTTAGGTTATTCTGTAGAGCTTTAATTAATGACATAAAATCCCAAACAGCAAAAACATGATTTTCCATGAACTCAACAAGTTTTTGTTTTGAATCAAGTTTAGAATACAGGTTATGATTTACAAGAGATTTTCTTGTGCTTGATAAATTTTTTTCTAAATTTTGGATATATGACATTTTAGTAAATTTTGTGCAAAAATAATTTATAAACCTTAAATTACAATCTTAAAATCAATTAATTATTTATGGATATTGATATTTTAATGACTTTCTTTTTAACATCGTTATTATTGACAATATCGCCCGGCCCTGATATTGTTTACGTTATATCACAAAGTATATCAAAAGGAATTAAACCTGCTGTAATGACTTCATTTGGATTGACCTCTGGTCTATTAATTCATACTTTTTTTGTAACAGTTGGCTTATCATTAATAATTTATGAAAACGAATACATTCTTAATATAATTAAATTATTAGGTGTAATATATTTTTCTTATTTGATTATTATAACATTAATTAATAGAAATAGTAAAAAAAAATTAATTATTGAAAATAAATCAAAAAATAATTTCCTTAAAGGTCTTATTATGAATATATTAAATCCTAAAGTTAGTTTATTTTTTATAGCTTTTTTTCCTAGTTTTTTATTTCACAACGATTTGAATAATGAAATTCAGTTTTTGATACTTGGTTCTATTTTTTGGTTACAAGCCACCTTTGTTTTTTTATTTGTTTCTTTTATGTCTTCAAAGTTGTATTCAATATCAAATAACCATAGTTTTTTCAGTAATAATATATATCTATTAGAGATAGCGGTATATATGTTTATTGTATGCTGGATAGTTACTTAATAAAAACTAATTTTATAATATGTCTTCAATTAAAATAGTTGAATGTTCAAGAGATGCAATGCAAGGGATTAAACAATGGATTCCATCTGAAACTAAATTAGAATATTTACAATCAGTTTTATCCGTAGGCTTTGATGTGGTTGATTTTGGAAGCTTTGTTTCACCAAGAGCAATCCCTCAAATGAAAGATACAGGGCACATAATAGATAATCTTGATTTGTCAAATTCTAAATCTAAATTATTAGCCATTGTGGCAAATCAAAGAGGTGCTTTAGAAGCTTGTAAACATTTGTCTATCTCTTACTTGGGTTATCCTTTTTCAATTTCAGAAACATTTCAAATGAGAAATACTAATAAAAGTATAATTGAGTCTTTTGAAGAATTAAATAAAATAAAATCTATTTGTGAAAAATATAATAAACATCTTGTAGTTTACTTATCAATGGGTTTTGGAAATCCATATGGAGAACCATGGAATTATGAAATTGTAGAAAAGTGGATAGACAAACTCAATACTTTGAAAGTAAAAGTTATATCACTTTCAGATACAATTGGTCTTGCAAAAAGTAAGGATATTGAAATAATTTTTTCAAATTTAATTCCAAAATATAATAAAATTGAATTTGGTTCACATTTTCATGCTAATCCGGATCAATGGTTCGATAAAGTAAATTCTGCATATAAAGTGGGATGTAGAAGATTTGATGGTGCTATTCTTGGATTTGGAGGTTGTCCTATGGCAAAAGATGATTTAACTGGGAATATTCCAACTGAAAAGTTAATATCTTTTTTTAACTCAAAGGCGCTTAAAACCAATGTCAATTCTTTAAATTTTGAATCTTGTTACAATCATGCTTTAAATTTATTTTCTCAGTTTCGGGGTTGATATATATTTTTCTTATTTTTATTTAGATTAATTAAAAATAGTGTAGGTTTGTGTCTTATTATAAATTATATTTGTCATGTTATTTGAAAGTTTAATTTATAATATGAACTGCATAGAAAAATAAATTGGAGCTTTGTTTTTGTTATATATTTTGTAGTACTATGCAGTTCTATTATTAATTAATTATTAAAAATTTTTTTAGTTTAATCCTCAAACAATGATTAAGCTTAAAATTTAGTACATTTACATGCAATTAATAAGTTAATTGCTATGAAACTCCCAGATAACAAATTTATTGGAACAGGACTTACTTATGATGATGTGTTGTTAGTCCCCTCATATTCTGAATATCTTCCAAATCAAGTTGATTTAACAACTAAATTTTCCAAAAATATTAAATTAAACATCCCTGTTGTCTCCGCCGCAATGGATACAGTCACGGAAAGTAGAATGGCTATAGCTATGGCTCAAGAGGGTGGTTTAGGAGTCTTACACAAGAGTATGTCTATTGAACAACAGGCTGAAAAAGTTAAAAGAGTTAAAAGATCAGAATCTGGTATGATTTTAGATCCTGTAACATTAAAAGAAAATTCTTTAGTTGCTGAAGCTAAACATTGTATGAAGGAGTACAGTATTGGAGGAATTCCTGTTGTAGATTCAGACAACATTCTTATTGGTATAGTTACTAACAGAGATTTAAGATTTGAAAATGATAACAATAAAAAATTATCAGAAGTAATGACAAAATCTAATTTAATTACTGCTAGTGAAGGAGTTACTATGGATGAAGCTGAAATAATATTGCAAAAACATAAAATTGAAAAACTTCCTGTAGTAAATAAAAAAAATAAATTATTAGGACTAATAACCTTTCGGGATATTCAAAAATTATTTTTAAAACCTAAATCTAATAAAGATTACTTTGGAAGATTAAAAGTTGCAGCTGCAATAGGAGTTTCAAATGATTCAATTAAAAGATGTGAGGCTTTATGTAACGCTGGAGTTGATGCTATAGTGATTGATACTGCTCATGGTCATTCAAAAGGCGTTTTAAATATTTTAAAAAAAATAAAAGATAAATTTCCAAAGATTGATGTTATAGTTGGAAATATTGCAACAGCTGAAGCAGCTAAATTTTTAGTTGAGGCTGGAGCAGATGGTGTTAAAGTAGGTATTGGACCAGGCTCAATATGTACAACAAGGGTTATAGCTGGGGTTGGATATCCACAATTATCTGCTATTTATGAAGTTTATAACGCTATAAAAGGATCAGGAGTTTCTTTAATTGCTGATGGTGGAATTAAATATACTGGGGATATTACTAAAGCAATTGCAGCAGGAGCTGACTGTGTAATGTTAGGTTCTTTGTTAGCAGGGACAAAAGAGTCGCCAGGCGAAACTATTATATATGAAGGAAGAAAGTTTAAGTCATATAGAGGAATGGGTTCAATTGAAGCTATGGAAAAGGGAAGTAAGGATAGATATTTTCAGGATTCGGTAAATGAATCAAACAAACTTGTTCCTGAAGGTGTAGTAGGAAGAGTCCCGTACAAGGGAGATTTAGTAGAAAGTATTCATCAATTTGTTGGTGGAATCAGATCCGGTATGGGTTATTGTGGAAGTAAAAATATTATAGATCTTAAGGAAAATGGAAAGTTTGTTCAAATAACAGGAGCTGGCATTAAAGAAAGTCACCCTCACAATGTGATGATAACACAAGAATCGCCAAATTATTCTAGATAATTTTATTTTGAAAGTATATTTATTTTTAATTAGTTTATTATTTATTGGTTGTGATTTTATTGAAAACAAACCTGATCAAGTTTTAGCAAGATTAGGAGATGATTTTTTTTATGAGTCAGATTTAATAGATGTCTTTCCATCTGGATTATCTTATGAAGACAGTATTATTTTTGTTAAAAACCGTATAAATAACTGGGCAAAAGAAAAATTACTATTTAATAAAGCTCTTGTAAATCTAGGAGATAAAAAGCAAGAAAATTTAAAGCAATTAATTGAATCTTATAAAAATGAATTGTTTTCATATTCGTACCAAGAAATGATAGTGAAATCTTCAATGGATACTTTTGTTTCAGAAAAATCTATAAGAGAGTATTATAATTTAAATAAACTTAATTTCAAACTCAATCAGGAAATTATACATGCTAGATATTTAAAAATAAACAATGAAAATTATAATTTAAAGGACGTGATTAAACGATTTCGAAGATTTAAAGAAAGTGATAAGTTGTTTTTAGATTCTATATCACTGCAATTTTCATCTTATTATTTTAACGACTCAATATGGATTAATAAAGAAGTATTTTTTAATAAACTACCAGAGATAAATGATAGATTAAAACAAAATATAGTTAAAAATAAATTATTTTATAGATTACAAGATTCTTTGGAACTATATTTGATTAATATTAAAGACTTTAGACTTAAAAATAATGTAGCCCCATTTAATTACATTAAATCAACATTAAAACAAGTGCTTTTAAATAAAAAAAAATTAGAGTTTATTAGTAAATTTGAAAAAGAATTAATTGAGGATGCTCTTCAACAAAATGAATATGAATTATATGAAACCAATTTATAATTACCTTTTAATAATTTTATTTTTTTCTCACCTTGGCTTTAGTCAAGAAATTAAAAATATAAATTTTCAAACCAAAATAAAGATTGACGGAGTTTCAGCAGTTGTTGGTGATTACGTTATCTTAGAATCAGATGTTGACAAAACTCTTATCGATCTTCAATCTCAAGGGGTATCCACACAAAACATTACAAGGTGTAGCCTTTTAGGTAAGTTAATGGAAGATAAACTTTATGCACATCATGCAGAACAAGACAGTTTGCAAGTTGATAATAATTCTATTGACTCTTATGTAGAAAGAACTATAGATTATTTCGTTGATCAAATTGGAAGTATAGAAAAAGTATTAGAGTTTTATAAAAAAAGTGATGAGCAGGTTTTTAGATCTGAATTATTTGAAATAAATAAAGTTAGACAGCTTTCAGAGTTAATGCAAAACAAAATTGTTGAGGAAATTAAATATTTAAACAGATCAATGTTCTACATAAAACTAGATAGTTAGTAAGATTATCACTAGATAATAGTTAGGGATTTAGACCAAGAAAACTAGCACTTTTCACAAGAAAACAATTGATGTCATAACGTTTGAGCCTA
>MDTF01011155.1_pt1 | contig 15262 bp, 20 predicted proteins | sample 811191 | NCBI WGS metagenome assembly MDTF01 (sample SAMN05326649, study PRJNA326480) | marine metagenome | isolation source: seawater | place: Southern Ocean | collected 2011
CCTTCAGGTTATGAGCCTGACGAGCTACCAGACTGCTCCACCCCGCGTTGAATTACAATTTCTTAATATTTATTGCTTGAAGTTTATTTTCTTCTTTTTTAATATCAAATTCTAATTTCTGTTCTTCTTTTAAAACTCTTAGCTTAGAATCTTCCAAAGATGAAACGTGTAAAAAAATATCCTTATCTGTTTCATCGTCGGTAATAAATCCATAGCCTTTTTTTGAATTAAACCATTTAATTTTACCCGATGGCATTATTGATCCTCTCATTTTATAAATTTAATATCTACTTTTAAGTTTTTGGAGTTTTTTTATTCTTTTAATATTTTCTGTTGTAACTCTTTTTTTTCTCTCTGAAGGCTTTTCGTAAGTACTCTTCATTTTCATTACCTTAAAAAAACCCTCTTTTTGAAGTTTTCTTTTTAAAACCCTTATAGCTTGTTCAACATTATTATCTTTTACATCTATTTTAATAAAAACCCCCTGTTAATTTATGCTAGTTAGCATTTGCTTGATTAATTGTCTACACTGAAGCTGCTTGAACTTTTTTTTCTTCTCGAATTTTAGCTTTTTTTTCTCTTTCAACTCTCTTTTGGGCTTTTTCTACACTTTTTTGAAATACATCTTGGGTGCAAAGAGCTAAAATAACTGGATCTCTAGGTTTTAAATTTGAAAAATTCCAATAACTTCTTTTTCTTATCAGCGAAACTGTTCCTTTTGTGCTTCCAACCAACTTTGAAATTTGCCCATCGGTTAATACAGAAGCATTTTTACACAACCATAAGATAGCGTCTGGTCTATCCTGTCTTTTGGATAGAGGAGTGTATTTAGGTCTTTTTCTCTCTTTAATTTCAACTTCTTCAACTCTTTTTAATAGGTTTAATTTTTGCTGAGGATCTTTTGAGCAAGTCTCGATTTCTTCTCTAGATACTTGACCAGCCAAAATTGGATTATAAGCTTTAATTCCTTTTGCAACATCACCATCTGCTATTCCTTTTATCTCTAATTCATGCAATTTGCAAAATTCGGCAATTTGTTTGAATGTTAAAGTTGTATTTTCTACCAACCAAACAGCGGTAGCTTTTGGCATAAATGGTGCTTCAGGCATATTTTATTTTTTTGCTCTAAGGTTACCGAATTTTTTATTATATTTACTAACCCTACCTTTATCGAGAATTTTTTGTGTTCCACCAGTCCATGCAGAGTGTGATTTGGGATCTATATCTAATTTAAGTATATCGTTTTCTTTTCCCCAAGTTGATCTAGTTTCAAACTCACTGCCATCAGTCATAACCACTTTAATTTTGTGGTATTCTGGATGTATTTTTTTTTTCATGCTGCGAGTATTATATGATAAAGTCTGTTTACTCAATATTTTTTTTAAGAATTAAATCACCTAATTCATCATGAATATTTGAATTTGAAGCTAAAACGTTCTTTTTTAACGGAGCTTTATTATCAGGCTCAAAAAAATCAATAAATCCACCAGCTTCTTTTATTATAATTATGCCAGCAGCTACATCCCAGTAATTCAACTCTCGTTGCCAGTATCCATCAAACCTACCACATGCAACATAAGCAACATCTAAAGCCGCACTTCCAAATTTTCTAATAGGTGAATAAACATTTTTAGAAACCTTGATAAATTCAGAAAAAATTTCTTCCTTTATTTTACTAGAGTGTTTTGGTCCACCAGTAACAAGGAGGGAGTCTTGCAATTTTTTTATTTTTGAGACTCTTATTCTAGAATTATTTAGATAAGCTCCATTTCCTTTTTCAGCACGAAACATTTCATTTTTGATAGGATCAAAAATAACTCCGCATTTTATTTCACCATCTTCTTCGTATCCTACAGAAATGCAAAATTGAGGTATTCCATTTAAAAAATTCATAGTGCCATCTATAGGATCTATGATCCATCTGTTTTTTGTATTCGTCTTATTAATGATTCCAGATTCTTCTGTTATTATTCCGTATTCCGGATGAGCTTTTTGTAATTCTTCGATAATTATTTTTTCAGTTCTTTTATCAGCTGAAGAAACAAAATCGCCTGGACCCTTGGATGAAACTTGTAGATTTTCAATTTCACCAAAATCTCTTATTAAGAATCTTGAGGCTTTTTCACACGCTCTAGTAATAATATTTATTTGAGGAGAATTTAATCTCATTAGTTTGCTCTCTTTACGTATTCTAATGTACGAGTATCAATTATAATTTTTTCTCCACTTTCAATAAAAGGAGGAACGTTTATTTTAATTCCACAATCTAACAATGCAGGTTTATAGGAAGATGAAGCTGTTTGGTTTTTTATTGCGGCGTCAGTACTTTCAATCATACATTCAATATTATTGGGAAGTTCTATCGAAATTGGTTTTTCTTCCATAAAGGCAATTGTAACTTCTAAGTTTTCTTTTAATAATTTATATTTTTCATCAGTTATAGTTTTTGAAATTTCAACTTGTTCAAAAGTTTCGTTATCCATAAAATGACAATTATCTCCATCGATATATAAAAAGTTAAATTTTTTTTCTTCAATCTCTGCTTTTTCGACCGTTTCACTTGATCTAAATCTTTCATTTAATTTTGTCCCTTTCATAATGCTTTTTAATTCAACTTGATTAAATGCACCACCTTTTCCAGGCTTAACATGCTGTGTTTTTAAAACATTCCAATAATCATTTTTATGTTCGATTATCATTCCTGGCTTAATTTCTATCGCTGTAATTTTCATTTAAACTTCTTTATCGCAAACTCTGGTTTTAAAATCGGGTTATCCCAAATATAACTTGATATTGCAATATAATTAGCGCCAGACTTTATTAATTTTTTGTAATTTAAATTATTAATACCACCTATTGCTATGATGGGTTTTTTTATATTTTTTTTTGCCCATTTTAATATTTGCAAGTCAGCTTTTTTTGCATTCGGCTTGAGGTACGATTTGTTAAAGGATCCGAAAGCTATATAGTCAGCTTTATTTTTAATTGCAGTTTTAGCCAATGATTTAGAATTATGGCAAGTTATTCCAATAATTTTACCTTTAAGATATTTTCTTGCTTCATCTATAGAGCCGTCTAGCTGTCCTAGATGACAACCATCAGCCTTTATCATTTTTGCTAAATTAGCATTATCATTTATTAAAAATTTAACTTTATATTTTTTTGTAAGTTTCTTAATTTTTTTTGCAATCTTTACAATTTGATTTTTAGGAATTTTTTTCAATCTTAGTTGAAAAAATTCTATTTTTTGTGACATTAAAACTTTTTCTAAATCATTGTAAAAACTCTTGTAAATTTTACTGGGAGATATTAAATAAATTAACTTTTTCAAATTAATTAAGCAACTGCTTCTTTTTCTAAATTTTCAGACCACTCGCCTTTTGAAGCAAGCCCGTTCATTTTAGCTCTATGCGCAAAAGCTTTTTGAATTTCATTCAGATTATTTTGGTCTTTACCAAAAGCACTCAAAGCACTTGCCTGCAAACCTCTTCCATATGAAAAAGTAATCAGAAATTTAGTGTCATTAATTTTATTTATTTCGTGCAAGTTTCTACTTGATTCAATTTCTGATTGGCCGCCAGATAAAAAAGCAATACCAGGGACTTCACTTGGAACATTCTTTTTAAGACAGTCCAATGTTTTTATTGCAATTTCTTCAGCATTAGACTTTTTAGAAGACTTTGAACCAGGAATAACCATATTTGGTTTTAGCACTATGCCCTTCAAGTTTACCTTGTGAACAGCAAGTTCATTAAAACATTCTTGGAGAACATTGGTTGTAATCTGATAGCATTTATCAATATCATGCGAACCATTCATTAACACTTCTGGCTCAACTATTGGAACCATTTTTGCATCCTGAACTATTGCAGAGTATCTAGCAAGAGCATGAGCATTTGATTTTATTGATTGAACTGATGGAAATTTATTCCCGATCATAAAAACACCTCTCCATTTTGTAAACCTTGCACCAAGTTTATAATATTCTTCTAACCTTTCTCTAAGTCCATCTAACCCTTCTGTAACTGTTTCTTCTAATGATCCAGCAAGAGGTTTAGCTCCTTTATCGACTTTAATACCAGGTACAGCACCATTTTTATTTATTAATTCTGGCACTGTTAATCCAAGAGTAGTTTTTTGTTTTATTGTTTCATCAAAAAGAATTACTCCACCAATAAAATCTTTCATTGCTTCTGAACTAAAAAGAGATTGTCTAAAAGTTAATCTGTTTTTTTCAGTATTTTCTACACCTACACTATTAAATCTTTTGGCAATCGTTCCGGTGCTTTCATCGGCGGCTAAAATACCTTTGCCTTTAGCACACATTTTTTTTGCAATTTCTTCTAAAGTCATAAGAGTATTTATTTTAAAACATTAAGTCCGGGCAAGTCTTTTCCTTCAAGAAATTCTAAAAATGCCCCACCTGCTGTTGATAAGTGAGTGAAAAACAACTTTTCTTTACTTTTTTTAATTGCAGATACAGTGTCACCTCCACCAAGAATTGAAATCAAAGATTTATTTACCGTATTCATAGATATTTTTTTTGCTATTGCTATCGTTCCTATTGAAAAGTTTTTATTTTCAAAATAACCTGCTGGACCATTCCATAAAACAGTGTTTGATTGATCTATAATATTTTCAATTTTTTTGATTGTTTCTGACCCTATATCAAGGATAATATCATTATCGTCAATAGCATCTTGCTTCTTAGGTTTGCTGGAGCCTTCATAATTAGTGGAAACATTGCAATCTTCAGGAATTAAAATATTACAATTGTTTTTTTTGGCTGCATTATAGATTTCGTCAATTATTTTCTCAGAGTTTTTTTCAACTAATGACCTCCCAACCTTAATACCTTTATAGGCTAGAAAATTATTAGCCATGGCTCCAACAATTACAATATTATTTACACTTTTAATTAAATTAGAAATAACATTTATTTTAGTTGAAATTTTTGAACCTCCAATAATGCAGGTTACTGGCTCTTTTTTATTTTTAATAACTAGATTGATTGCTTCAACCTCTTTTTTTATTAGAGGGCCTGCATAAGACTCTTTTATATGTTTTGTAATTTTATGAATCGAAGCTTGCTCTCTGTGAGAACATGAAAAAGCATCATTAATATAAATATCCCCGAGTGCTGCTAGTTTTTTTGCAAAATTGTCGTCGTTTTCACTTTCACCTTTAAAAAATCTAATGTTATCAAGTAAAATAATTTCACCTTCTTTCAGATACGAACACTTACTTTTGGTTTCGTTATCAATATCTCCCATAAAAAAATAAATATTCGTTTCTAACTGTTCTTTTAAAAACTTGTAGATTGGCACTAAAGATAAATCTTTATTTTTCTTCCCTTTAGGTCTGCCCAAATGGCTTATAATAATAATCTTTGACTTTTTCTTAATTAAATCTTTTAAAAAAGGTAGAGCTAATGTAATTCGAGTATAGTCTTGAATTTTTTTTCCACTTAATGGCACATTCAAATCAAGTCTAAGGATTATTGTTTTTCCTTGAATATTTAGAGAGTCTGAAAAGTATTTTATTTTGCTCATCTAAATTTATTTTTTCTTTCTGAGCTTCTCCTGAATAGCAGCAACTATTTTTTCGGTTGATAGATCAAAGTGATCATATACCTCTTTATACGGGGCGCTTTTACCAAATTCATTTATACCTAACGCAATACCATATTTTCCTAAAAATTTATTCCAAGAAGTTACATTACCAGCTTCAATAGACACAATAAGAGAGTCAGCATCCAAAATATCATCCTTATATTCTTTGTTTTGTTTTTCAAATAACTCATGGCAAGGCATAGACACTACTTTGGATTCAATATTTTTTTGTTTTAAAGAGTCTTGCACACTTAATGCTAGTTCCACTTCGGATCCAGATGCGATCAGAGTAACACTATTATCATGAGAAGTGATTTTTACTGTGTAGGCCCCATTTTCACACTTATTTTTTTCTGATAAACTTGGATTAATATAAGGCAATTTTTGCCTCGACAAAACAATTGCGCTAGGTGCATTTTTACTTTTTAAAGCTATCTCCCAACATTCAAGAGTTTCATTTATATCTGCTGGACGAAAAACATTAAGGTTCGGTATTGCCCTTAAGCCAGTTAATTGCTCTATAGGTTGATGGGTTGGACCATCTTCTCCTAAGCCAATTGAATCATGTGAAAAAATATAAATAACTTTTAATCCCATTAATGCAGACAACCTTATAGAAGGTTTACAATAATCTGAAAAAATTAAAAATGTTCCTCCATAGGGAATAAAGCCACTGTACAAAGCTAACCCATTCATAACAGCAGCCATCCCATGCTCTCTCACGCCATAATGAATGTAATTTCCATCAAAATTTTTAGAATTAATAACTTTGGAATTTTTTGTTTTAGTATTATTTGAACCACTCAGATCTGCTGAACCTCCAATTAATTGAGGTAAAATATTAGAAATACTTTCTATTGCACTAGATGAACACTGTCTTGTAGCCATACTTGGTTTAGATTCAAAATATTTTATTTTTTCTTTTTTAATTATATTTTCGAGCTCTTTAATACTTGATTGAACGTAAACATTTTCTAACTCAGATTTAATTTTAGAATTTTTTTTACTTAAAGTTTGCAACCACTTTTCTTCCAACTTAATACCTCTTTTACCAATTTCTCTCCAAGCAGCTAATATGTCTTCACTGATTTCAAATGGCTCGTTACTCCATTTAAGTTTCTTTCGTACTAGAGATATTTCTTCTTGACCTAGAGGCGAACCATGAGAGGAAGATTTTCCAGATTTATTTGGAGATCCAAACCCAATCACAGTTTTGCAAGATATTAAAGTAGGTTTGTTTGCCTTAGATGCTTTTGATATAGCTTTTGAAATTTGTTTTTCATTATGCCCATTAACCTCAATAAAATTCCATCCATAAGCTTCAAATCTTTTTTTATAATTGTCCGATACACTTAACGAAGTAGAACCATCAATTGAAATTTTGTTATTATCAAAGAAAACTATTAAATTTTTAAGCCTTAAGTGACCGGCTAAGCTCATTACTTCGTGACTAATTCCTTCCATTAAATCACCATCACTAGCAATTACATATGTTTTATTATCAATTAAATTTGAGCCAAATTTTTTTCTTAAAATTTCTTCTGCAATTGACATTCCCACTGCATTCCCAAGTCCTTGTCCTAACGGTCCAGTAGTAGTTTCAATTCCTGATCCTTTTTTATATTCAGGATGTCCAGCACAAATAGAATTAAGTTGTCTAAAATTTTTGATGTCATCAATTGAAATACTTTTATAACCATTAAGATAAAGTAAAGAATATAAAAGCATTGAACCATGTCCTGCTGACAAAATAAATCTATCTCTATTAATCCAGTTTGGATTTTCTGGATTAAACCTCAGGTGGTATCTAAATAAAACTGTAGCTACATCGGCCATACCCATCGGCATACCCGGATGTCCAGAATTAGCTTTCTGCACAGCGTCAATTGATAAAAATCTTATTGCATTTGATAGCTGGTTAAATTTTATGTTCACAGATAGATTACCTATATAGACTTAAACTAAGTATATCAATAATATGATATAAAAAAACATATGAGTATTTTTGAACAAAAAGAAAAAAATTTAAATAAGTTGATTGATAAATTGAATAACTTAACTTCAACTTATTCACAATCTTCTTATGAGACAGAAAAAATTAAAACAGAAAAAAACGAACTGCTTAGGCAAAAGTCAGAAATTGAAAAAAATAATAAAGAATTAATGAGAGAACATAAATATTTAAAAGAAAAGATAGCAAAACTTCAAGATGAGGTTAATACAAAGTCAAGCGCAGAAGACAGGTTTAACCAAGATATAGAAGAACTTAGTCAAGAAACAGAAAATTTAGTAAGTGAAATCGAAAAATGGCAAACGTAAATATAAAATTCAACAATAAAGACTATCTACTTTCTTGTGACGAAGGGCAGGAAGAATCTTTAAAAAATTTAACCAAATTTCTAGACAAGAAATACAATGAGCTCAAAGATAAATTAGGTAATATAGGTGAAAGTAAGCTGCTATTGATTACCTCAATTCAGTTAATAGATGAATACTTTGATTTAAAACAAAGAGTTGGACACCAAAAGAAAAAGTTAGATGAGATAGCAAAAAAGTTTCAAGAATTAAAAGAATTAGCCATTGATTACAAAGAGGGAAAAGACGTAGAAATAGCAAAATTAAATAAAGAGTTAGAGGGTTTTAAAAAAACTATTGAAAATAGCAATAATCTTTACGAGTCAATGTTGGATAAAACAACGCAATCTTTAGAAAAAATATTATCGAATACTGAATCAATTTCAAAAATTCAGTAAATGCAGAATAAAGAAATATTAAGAAAAAAAAATTATTCAATTAGAAAAAAAAATTATTTTGAAATTAAACCAAATTTTTTTAATCCATTAATTAAATTAATTCAGAAGAAATATACTAAAAAAATTATTAATTTATCTATTTATTACCCATCATCTTTTGAAGTGAATGTTCTTAAATTATTTGAAACAAATCTTATAAATAGAACAAAAATATTTTTGCCTGTATTGACCGGAAAAGACTTAATGCATTTTTATCAATGGAAAAATCAAGAAGTTTTAGAAGTAAATAAATTTGGTATGCTAGAGCCATTTATGAAAGTAAATCACATTATACCCAGTATTTTATTAATACCGCTTTTAGCATACGACAATAAAAAGAATAGATTAGGATATGGGAAAGGATTTTACGATCGATATCTTAGGAAATATTTAAAAATAAATAAAAATATTTTAACAGTTGGTATTGCATTTTCATTTCAAAAACACCATAAACTTCCTGTGTCTAATAAAGATGTAAAACTAAATTATATTTTAACAGAGAGAGGTATTTATTAATGAAAATACTTATTTTAGGTGATGTAATGGGCATATCTGGAAGAAAAGCAATTAATAGTTATTTAGGTAAGATTATTAATGAAAATGCAATTGATTTTACAATTATAAATGGTGAAAATGCAGCTGATGATGGAAGAGGTATAACAAAACTAATTGCTGAAGAATTTCTTTCTCAAGGAGTAGACGTTATTACTTCTGGAAATCACATTTGGGATAAACAAGAAACAATAGAATATATTAATCAAGAAAGTAGACTTCTTAGACCTGCAAATCTCCCAGAAGGCTCACCAGGAAGCGGTTATAAAATTTATTTAACAAAGGATAAAAAATTTAAAGTTGGAGTGATAAATTTAATGGGAAACGTTTTTATGAGAAAAACAGACGATGTATTTGAGGTAGCAAAAAAAATTAAAGATAAAATTATCTTAAAAAAAAATGCTGATTTTATCGTGGTAGATTTTCATGGAGAGATTACCAGTGAAAAAATGGCAATTGGGCATTTTTTTGACGGATATTCAACTGGTGTAGTTGGGACTCATACTCATGTACCCACAGCAGATACCAGGATATTAGATAATGGAACTGGTTATCAAACAGATATTGGTATGTGTGGAGATTACAATTCTGTGATTGGCATGAATAAAGAAAATTCAATTAAAAAATTTTTTAAAGATAAAAATGCAGTTAAGCATTTTCCTTCCGAGGGAGAAGGAACATTGTCAGGAATAATTATTGAAGCAGATCATAAAACAGGATTAGCAAAAAAAATTACTAGATTAATTGAAGGTGGAAGTTTAATTAAATAGATATGGCAGGTCATTCACATTGGGCTGGAATAAAGCACAAAAAAGGACGTGCTGATAAAGTAAAATCAAAAATTTTTTCAAAGCTCTCTAGAGAAATAACTGTAGCTGCTAAACTAGGAGACAAAGATTCCGAAATGAATCCAAGATTAAGAACAGCAATACAAGCTGCGAAACAAGCCAATATGCCTAAAGACAATATAGCCCGCGCGATCAGCAAATCAGAAATAAGTGATGATAAAAATTATGAAAATCTAAGATACGAGGGATTTGGACCATTCAATATTGCTTTTATAATTGAAACTTTAACTGATAATAAAAATAGATCCGCCTCAAGCATTAGGACAGTTTTACAAAAAAATGGTGGCAGATTAGGTGAATCCGGCTCTACTACACATTTATTTTATAATTGCGGAGTTATTCACGTTGATAAAAAAAAAAGCAGTGAGGATGAAATATTTGAAATGGCAACTGAGTCAGGAGCTAAAGATTGTTTTCATTTAGAAGATATTCACGAAATAATCTCTGAAAAGGAGGATTTTTATAAAGTTAAGAGTATTTTTGAAAAGAAATTAGATAACTTTGAATACTCTGGTATAGAATGGAGAGCTCTTAGTTATTTAGATTTAAACAAAGATCAAAATGAAAAAATTGTTGAAATATTAGAATCTTTAGAGGAATTAGATGACGTTCAAACTATTTACACAAATGCAAACTTGAGGAATATTAATTAATGAAGATTATAGGTATTGATCCAGGACTAAGTGGAGCCATAGCTGTTTTGGAAAACAATAAAGTATTACGTATATTTGATATGCCGGTGATGCCTGAAGGGAAAAAAAATAAAAGACAGCTTAATAGCGCACATTTAGTAAAGCTATTAAAAGATAATATTTTAAAAAATGAGGAAATATCAGTGGTTGTAGAACAGGTAAACGCTATGCCAGGACAAGGGGTTACAAGTATGTTTAATTTTGGTCAAACATTTGGTGCAATAAAAGGTGTTTGTGCGGCTTTAGGATTGCCAATTTTCTTTGTACGCCCCTCAAAATGGAAAAAACATTTTGAATTAATTAATTCATCAAAAGACGCAAGTAGAACAAAAGCAATAGAAATGTACCCCTCTTTGTCAAATGAATTGTCTAAAAAAAAAGATGTAAATAAATCTGATGCTATTTTAATAGCAAGATTCTATACTGAGACCAGATTAAACGAAGTAAATTAAATTAATTTACGAATATTTAATTTTAAAAGCGCCAAATTCATGACACATTCTAAAAGTAATCAACTTTAATGGAACAAGAAATAGCATCACAAATTGTTGGTTTGGGTGGAAGTACTGATTTTTCACTATGGAAACTTTTCATAAGAGCAGATTTCGTAGTAAAATTTGTTATCATTCTTTTAATTGCATGCTCAATTTTTTCATGGGCATTGATATTTGATAAATATAAATTATTTAAAAAAATTAACACCTCAACGCAAGAGTTCGAAAAAAAATTTTGGAAAGCTAAATCTGCTGAAAATTTTAGTAACAGCTTACCTGTTAATTCAGTAGATCCTGCGACTAACATTTTTAAGGCAGCTATGAATGAGTTAATAAAAACTAAAAGACAATCGACTGCGGTTCAAACTGCGAGAGTTGAAAGAATTTTAGAAATAGCTACAGACAATGAGATTAAAAATATTGAAAAAAATTTTACTTTTCTCGCTACAGTTGGATCGACAGCACCATTTATTGGATTGTTTGGCACTGTTTGGGGGATTATGAATTCTTTTCAATCTATTGCAATTTCAAGAAATACTAGTTTAGCGATTGTAGCACCCGGAATAGCTGAAGCATTATTCGCCACTGCTCTCGGTCTGTTGGCCGCGATACCCGCAGTTGTTGCTTACAACAAATTTAACAGTGACTCAAAAAGATATATTTCAAGAATAGATAATTTTTCAAAAAGATTTTTATCAATTATATAAATGGCTTTTAAATTTAATCGCTCAAAAAATGAACCAATGAGTGAAATAAATGTGACACCATTTGTGGATGTGATGTTGGTTTTGTTAATTATTTTTATGGTGACAGCTCCACTTTTAACTGTAGGAGTTCAAGTTGATTTACCAGAATCAGCTGCAGATTCCTTACCAGATGACCAGGAACCTTTGACAATTTCTATAAACTCAAAAGGTGAAATCTACATACAAGAACATAAGGTTGATTCTCAAAAAATTATTCCAAAACTTTTAGCTATTGCAAAAAATAGAACAGATACAAGAATTTATGTTCGAGGAGACAAAACTATTAACTATGGAAGAGTTTTAGAAGTTATGGGAACACTATCTGGCGCAGGTTTTTCAAAAGTAGCATTAATATCTGAGCCATACAAAAATTAGATGAATAATGACAAAAAATTTAATTTATTCTTTAATCTTTCACTCTGTAATGATTTTGCTGACAGTTTTAAGCTTACCTTTTATGATTAGACAGCCAATAGATTTACCTCCAATAGTATCTGTTGAATTAATTCAAATTTCAGACAAAACAAATATTCCATTTGCCCCTAAAGTCAGAAAAATTATTGAAGAAACCAAAAAGAAAGAAGAAAGAGTGGTATCAGAGCAAGCTCCGCCTTCTGCCAAAGCTAAAGAAAAGCCTGACAGAATTCCTTTACCAAACGAAAAAAAAGAAAAAAAGAAAATAATTAAAAAAAAACAAAATCCAGAAGAAATAAAACCTGAAATTAGACAATCTTCAGAATTTGAAAAAAAAGAGATTGTAGACACAAATCAAATAGCAGCATTAATTGATAAAGCCAAGGAAGTGGAGGCAGTAAAACAAAAAAAAACAAATAAATTAACACAAAGTAGCGTTAAAAATTCTTTTGCCACAGGCTTATCGCTATCAGAAGAAGACGCTCTTAGAGCTCAAATTTTTGGGTGTTGGAGCATACCTTTAGGACTACCTTATGATGAGAATCTACTAGTGAGAATAAAATTAAATCTTAAAAAAGATGGAACAATAATGAAATCTGAAATTTTAGACCACGAAAGAATGAACAGACCTGGTCAAAAATTTTATAAAGTTTTAGCGGAAAGTGCTTTAAGAGCTGTGAGATTATGCCAGCCTCTCAAGGTTCCTCCAACAGGATATGAGAAATGGAAAGATATACAGCTTAATTTTAATCCATCAGAAATGTTAAAAGGATAGTATGAAAAAAATATTTTTATCATTAACGATATATTTTTTAACTTTAGGTTTTGCAAACGCCTTAATAGAGGTAGATATAACTAGGGGTAATCTAGATCCTTTGCCTATAGCTGTTTCACCTTTACATGTCGATATACAGTCAGAAAATTATGAAGGCATTAAAGTAAAAGCTTTAGGAAGTAATATTTCAGAAATTATTGAAAAAAATTTTAAGAGTACAGGTTTATTTAATCCTATAAAAAAAGAGGCTTTTGTTCAAAAACCTGATATCGCACATCTTAAACCAAGATTCGAAGATTGGAGACTAATAAAAGCTCAGGCATTAATTACTGGTAAAATATTAATTAAAAATGAAAAACTAAAAGTAGAATTTAGACTTTGGGATTTAACAGCCAATAAAGAAATGACTGCTTTAGCTTTTACCACAACACCAGCTAATTGGAGAAGAGTAGCTCATATTATATCTGACAAAATTTATGAGCGTTTAACTGGTGAAGAAGGTTATTTTGATACAAGAATTATATATGTTGCAGAAAGTGGCCCTAAAAATCAAAGGATAAAAAAATTAGCAATTATGGATCAAGATGGAGCTAATACAAAATATTTAACATTAGGAAATGAATTGGTGTTAACTCCAAGATTTAATCCAACCAATCAAATGGTTACTTATCTTTCTTATTTTAGAAATATGCCGAGAGTTTATTTGCTTGATATAGAAACAGGCATGCAAGAAGTTGTTGGAAATTTTCCAGGCATGACATTTGCACCTAGATTTTCTCCAGACGGAAAAAAGATAATAATGAGTTTTGCTGAGGGTGGTAATTCAGATATTTACACTATGGATTTAGAAACTCGAGTAGTCGAGAGAATTACAAATCACTCATCAATAGATACTTCGCCCTCTTTTTCACCTGATGGAAAGTTTATAGTTTTTAATTCCGATCGTAGCGGCTTGCAACAAATTTACGTTATGAGAAGTGATGGAAGCGGAGTAAAAAGAATAACATTTGGCAAAGGAATTTATGGAACGCCTGTTTGGTCTCCAAGAGGTGACTTAATTGCCTTTACTAAAGTTAGAAAAGGAAAATTTTACATTGGTGTGATGAGAGCAGATGGCTCAGGGGAAAGATTATTGACGGAAAATTTTTATCAAGAGGCTCCATCTTGGTCACCCAACGGAAGAGTTTTAGTATTTTATAGAGAGACCAAATCAGGTTCAAAAGGAGAGGGATTTTCTGCAAAACTGTGGTCTATTGACATTACAGGATACAATGAAAGAAGACTTAGCACTGAATCGGATGCTTCTGACCCATCTTGGTCATCTTTATTGTCAAAGTGAGGTTTTTTTTTATGTAATTTAAGCTTGAATAATCTTAAATAATTTGAAATATTCAAAATAATCAACTTAGGGGAAAAAATGATATCTAATACGAATTTAAAAAACTTAATCTTAATATTTTTTGCAACATTTATTTTAAGCGCATGTTCAACGGCTAAAAAGTCCGGCGCGAATTTAGACGGAGATGTTTACACAGGAACAAAAACTGTGGAATATTTAGCATCAGGTGTTCCTGATAGAGTTTTCTTTGCGACAAACAAGACTACTTTAACAACTAAATCTAGAGAAACTCTTAGAAAACAAGCAACCTACTTAAGAAAAAACAAAAATCTTAATGTAACTATCGAAGGACACGCTGACGAAAGAGGAACTAGAGAGTATAACTTAGCAATTGGTGAACGTAGAGCTAATGCCGCTAAAGATTATTTAATGACTTATGGAATTTCAGGTAAACGAATTTCTACAATAAGTTATGGTAAAGAAAAACCTGTTAACGCAGGTTCAGATGCTTTGGCATGGTCACAAAACAGAAGATCAGTTACAGTTAAAGTAAACTAATTTTAATTTAAACTTAAGACCCTTTAATACAGAATTATTAAAGGGTCTTTTTTTTGCCATTTTGTATCATTAAACATCTAATATGAGCTTCATTAAAAAATACTCTAAACTTTTTTTAATTATATCATTATTAATTTCATTTAATTCTTTTTTGAAAGCAGAGGAAGAACAAATTCTTTTGCAGTCAGTAATGGATCAAATTCAAGTTTTAACTAAAGATTTAAAAACTATAGAAAAAGCTGTTTATCAAAAAGCAGATATAATTTCTACAAACTCACTGTCTACTAAATCCAGTGGATTAAATGAAGATATTTTAACCAAACATCTTTTAAAATTAAATGAAATAGAAGACCAATTTAGGAAACTTACTAATAAATTTGAAGAAGTAAATTTTAAATTAGATAAATTATCATCTCGAGTAACTAAAATCCAATCAGACA
>MDTF01010342.1_pt1 | contig 15258 bp, 12 predicted proteins | sample 811191 | NCBI WGS metagenome assembly MDTF01 (sample SAMN05326649, study PRJNA326480) | marine metagenome | isolation source: seawater | place: Southern Ocean | collected 2011
TTTCAATGCCGCCTTTGCGCAAGTCTACTAACGTCACGTTTGGCCGATTAAAAGTTTCATAGTAATCGGTATCAATTACCGGACGCTTACATCCCATAGGGTAGTCGCGAGGCATCAACGACTCGGCAGTAGTGTTGTCTTTGATCACACGTTTGATTTGCTGCCGGTACATCTCGCAAGCCAATTCATTGGCCTCAGGATCAACGGACACATCAGTGAAGCGTCTAATGGCGACAAAGCCTTCCTCTTCTACCAACGCAATGCGTTGGGCTTCTGTGGTAGCAAGAATTTCGTCGGTTGGCTCGACACTTTCCGCGCCGCCAAAGCCGAAACCGTAACCAATAATTCCTACTTGAGAGGCTCGCTGCTCGTCACGAATATCTGCATAGTTCTTTTTTGCCTCCATCTGAAACGCTTCACTCAGCGGCCCATTGTGTGCTGGCATCGTATAATTAGGTGTGCGCTGAAACACAGTTAAGTGCCTGGCTTGTTCTGCGATCACGGGAATAGATTGGATGCCCGATGAACCTGTACCAATAATTCCTACTGATAACCCTGAAAAATCCACGCCCTCATGAGGCCAGTTACCGGTGTGATAAATAGGCCCAGCAAAATCCTCTGCACCGGCAATGACCGGCGTATTCGGTACAGACAAACAACCTGTTGCCATAATGCAAAAACGCGCACTGAAATGGTCCCCGATTTGGGTGCTGACATCCCAACGTTTACTGTCTTCTGCGAATACAGCGCTGGCTACGCGCGTGTCGAATTGAATATCTGACCGTAGATCAAAGCGCTGGGCTACATGGTTTGCATACTGCAAAATTTCTGGCTGGGCCGCCATGATCTCGCTCCAATTCCACTCTTGCTGTAATTCTTCTGAAAAACTATAGGAATACTCCATACTTGGCACGTCACAGCGTGCGCCTGGATAACGGTTCCAATACCAAGTTCCGCCTACATCGCTGCCGGCCTCTAGTACTTGCACACTCAACCCCAGTTGGCGTAGACGGTGCAACATATACATTCCGGAAAATCCTGCACCAACGACAACAACATCCACCTGGGTAGGCTCTATTTGACTATTCAAACTAATCCCCTTGTTCTAGCTACATCTTTCAATACGCGATCGTATATCCTTACCCTGCTCAACACCCCCAACCGGCAAAACGGAGGGCATGTTGAGATTTACTGGCGTTGACAGTTTACGGTGAGCCTTTAGTGGTTACTAGTAGCGGTTAATAGCACCGTGAACTTGTTATATTAAAGCCTAGTTCGGCGCCGCATTAATTGCTCTCAGATGAGGAGCTAATTATCTTGGGCAGCCGCTCGAATATAGGCCTTACGCTCAGAGGTAATGGGATGAGAAGACAGCAACTCAAGCAAGCTTATGGAGAAGTTACTTGCTTCGGCTTTTTGTTTGTCTTCGTTCTCGTTCTCGGCAGGATCTAAGCAAGGCCCTGAATTGATCGCATCGAAGCCTTGGCTATCTCGATTAGCTGGACGTTCAACTTGCGGATTAGCGCTTTTGGCTTTTGGGCCTTTTGTACAATCTAAGTACACCGAAGTTGCTAGGTCCTCCTCATGAGAAAAACTGTGGCTAGCCTCGATCCGATCCAAGATAGAGGCTAACTTTAAAGGTGATACTCCTAAAGATTTAAGCTCAGCAATGGCAAAATCGTCGGCTTCACGCTCTTGCTTGCGCGAATATGAAGCCTGACCCAACGTTAACGGCAGTGCCAATATCAACTCCCCAACCCCGCCTATATCGCCGGTAATCATAGTTAAGACCACCGCCCAGGCAACGCTTTGCAAAATTGACCGCTCAACATGCATTAACCTGGCATGACCCAACTCATGGAAATATACGGCCAATAGCTCTTCATCATCCGTGGTGAGTTGCACTAGGCCATCCGTAAAGACCACAGTAGTTTGACTAAGTGTGAAAGCGTTTGCGCCTGCACGGCTAGCAAGTCGAAAATACAGTTGGTCTACTTCGCCGCGAGAGAGAAAATATTCCCTCAACCGCACTTGCCGCTCGTCAGACAATTTAGATGCCTCTAATGCAAGATCTAACTTCTCGAGTGTCGATGTAGCAAGTTTTGCGCTAACGCTTTCTGGCAAAATATAAGCGGTTGCTTCGGCCAATTTGGGCACCCCATAAATACCAAAACCAAAAGTAAACAAAAGGGTGCCAAGCGTAGCAGCAACGATTACGCCCATGTGTTTTTCGAGTCTGGCAACCCAGTTCATCATCGACTCTTTGCCAAAAGATGCAACCAACTGGTCTAATTCCGCTGAGGCATTGGCCGCAAAAAAATCGTTTCCCTGCCAAGTGATTTTGCGAGGCAAACTCCCCAGAGATGCTTCAATAGCCAATCTATTTAGATCTACTTGGACGCTCTGACCAGCGTAAACCAATAACGCTTGTCGACCGGCCACGTTGAGTGTCGCTGCATGCCCGAGGCTACTCACGCCGTCATAATAGGTACCAAATAGCACTGTCATATGCCAATACCGAGATCAAAGGCTTCGCCAATTTCTTCGCCGAGAGGGTTATTCTCAACCTCTGATTTAGACACAAATGAGTCCAAATCAACCGCATCTACCCACAAATTATCTTGCAAATACTGAGTCATACGCACCTTAGCCCAAGGGTAATAAAAACCTAGGGTTAAGAGCACAAGCACTGAGTTGCTTACAACAATGCTACCAAGGCCAGTAATAGAAACACTGGTGCCTACAAAATTACCCGCTATCTCGATATTGTTGTAGACGGTAAAAAAGTACCGTGCCTGATAGACAGCAAAAATCATGATATAAAAAACGAGATAAATCGTGCCAATGAGCATGCCAGCGAAAACAGTCAAACCACCAATATCATCGCTAGTTTCAAAACCAATAATATTCAGCGACGAAGTCAATAGGTAAAGAAATATACCTCCCGCTAAAGCAAAACCGAAGACTGACAATACTAGCATATAAAAATCTGCCGGCGCGGTAGTAGAAGTACTGTTAGACGCTCCGAACCGGTAGTTAGAAAGCAAATACTGGTTCTGCTTGTACCATGCATAGGGTATTCCAAAACCCAGCGTCACAACGCCAAACAATGGCCACAGAAGGTACGCTTTAGTAGCGCCCGCCCAGTCACCATCGAAGCCAAACCGAATGCCCCGCCACCTGCTCATTTGCGCATTAAAGCGCAGCGCGCGATAAATGATCCAAGGCAGTGCCAAGAAAAATAACAAACCAACCAACCCGCCGATGGCCGGCGGTGCAAAAGCCAATAAGACTTGGTAGAGCAACAACAGGCCTATCGCCAGTGCGCGGCCTTTCAAAATTGCTATTGGATCTCCCAAGTAGTCAAAGCGATCGCCGTCTAGCTCGGTATTCCCGTAAAAATAGCCTTTTGTACGCACAGTGGCCCAAGCGGAATAAATGCCTAGGGTCAAAATCGTCAGAACAATATTTACTACCCATATGCGGAAAAATTCTCCACCATCACCGTGAAACCTAAAAGTAGTGCGCACTGATTACGGCTCTATAGAGGCGTTGAATGAGAGTTGGGAATCACCACCCGTAGCACGAGTGATTAAATCTTCAGTCATGGCCAGCTCTCCGTGCTATAAAATCGGAACTCTACTCCTAACGAAAAGTAAGCGCTAACAAAACTGGGGCTTTCTAAACGGATGCATTTCCTCAACTAGAAAAACTTAGTATGTCCGATGAGCTAGAAGCACCAATAAATCGACCACATAAGCATAAAACCTAAATGTTTTAACCGGCGTAGCGTCGGGGCAAGGTAGATCACTAGGGCAAGTGACATTTGCCAAAAGGAATATTTAAAACAACTCGGCATAGGCTGATAGCAATGCCAGCAAGAACAGTCAGGAGAGGACCTTAGTGAAAAAAATCATTAAAAACGCAGCGGCAGCCATAATTACGCTGACAGTTGCCATTTCGGCAATCGTTGTGGTTAGAACGCTCAACCACACGCGGCCACCTTTTATTAACATCGCCGAAGTAAATATCCAGTTAGACGAGGCCAAGTTGGCAGCCAACCTAGCCGCCGCCATCCGCTTTAAAACCGTTTCTTATCAAGCCTCCCCTGGTAAGCAAAACCAAGAATTCAGTGACTTTTTAGACTGGGTAGTAGCAACCTACCCCCAAGTCAATCAAGTCTTAGAACTTGTACTCGTGAATCAGTCAATGCTTTACAAATGGCAAGGGTCTGATGACGCCTTGAAACCTATTCTGATCACCGGCCACTATGACGTTGTGCCCGTCATTCCGGGCTCTGAAAAAAACTGGCAGCAACCTCCATTCTCCGGCAACATTGTAGATGGGGTTATTTGGGGCCGTGGGGCACTAGACGACAAAAGTGGCGTTGTCGGTATTTTGCAGGCTGTGACCTACCTGCTGGAACAAGGCTTTAAACCCCAAAGAACAGTTTACTTAAGTTTTGGTCACGACGAAGAAATTGGTGGCCGTAATGGTGCCGGAGCCGTAACCGCCCTACTCAAAGAACAAGGCGTTCAATTAGCTTGGTCGCTAGACGAGGGTTCCTTTGTTTTCGATGGCATTTTTCCTGGCCTAGACAGCTTGATGGCGTCTATAAATGTTGCCGAGAAAGGCAGCATTACCCTGGATATTGTCGCAACCGCGCCCGGCGGCCACTCCTCAATGCCGCCTCAGAAAAATGCTGTTGGCGACTTAGCCAAAGCTATTACCAAAATTCAAGACAACCCGGTACCCGGTGGATTGAGCGGCCTGAGCACAGCGATGTTCGACGACGTTAGCCGTTATATGCCCTTCACTATGCGCAGTCTCTTCGCCAACCAATGGCTCTTCGGTTTAGTGATAGACCAACAGCTCAGCGCCTCAGCCACCACCAATGCCATGCTGCGTACAACTACCGCGCCTACAATGTTGTCCGGCAGCATTAAGACCAATGTTTTGCCTATCGAGGCCATTGCTACGGTGAACTTTAGAATTCACCCCAGAGATAACATGCGGAGTATTGAAGACTATGTGACACAACTTGTGGCAAGCGACACAATCAGCGTTCGAACGCGAGGCGGCATCAACGCCTCGACCGTATCAGACTGGAACGCCAAAGGTTATGGGGATATTGTTCAGAGCATGCGCGAGATTTACGGCGATATCGCCGTGGCACCGGGCCTCATGATTGCTGGCTCTGATAGCAAACATTATGGGCAAGTAGCGGATAATGCTTACCGCTTTAATCCATTTGTTTTAGCCTCTCATGACCTTACCGGCTTCCACGGTACCAATGAAAAAATAACGGTGAGGAACTTTGCCCAGGGTGTACGCGGTTATATTCAGATCATTCGCAATGGCAGCGAGACGTAGGCTCAACGGAAGTTAAGGCCGCAGGATAAGTGAGGGCATTCCATTAATCAGATTGAGAAGTAAGGGGCTTAAAAATGAAAAAGCCCTCTAAGAAATAAGTCTTAGAGGGCTTCCCAATATGGCGTCCCCAAGGGGAGTCGAACCCCTGTTGCCGGGATGAAAACCCGGAGTCCTAGGCCTCTAGACGATGGGGACTAGTCTTCTTCGGACGCTTCGCGACACCGCTGTCTGAAGAAGGCGCGAATTCTATGAACCAGACTCGCGCACGTCAAGTAATCGCTGTATCTATTTTGCATGAAACCGAATTTAGAGCACTTTTAGTTAAAAACGGATGCCTAAACCCAGGGTGTAAGTAGTATCTGCATTTTCATTTCCAAGAATAGGGTCGGATTCATAGTTAAGATCGAGACGAAACGCCGTATCGATTCTATGGTTGAGTGCATAGCGCAACCCCGAGGAGCTAGACAGGACTTGTCCTCGGTCATCTTCTGGAATAATCAACAGGCTCTGGCGGTGAAATAACTCAACACGCTTGGCAAAAAAGTAGCGGTTATAGTCTAGACCCCACCTAATAGCCGGACTCACCTCATCATCACCATCTAACTGCTCTTGAACCGCGCTGAGACCCAGTTCAGTGGAAAACGCACCTAAACTGTTATCAACAAACTGATAACCGGCACCAATACCGATGCTAATACGCTGATCCACATCTTTTAGCGGGTCACTAAAATATTCTGCGTTGGCAGAGCTAAACCACTGGTCAGTCATAAACAGCTTCAAACCATAATCCAAATCCAACTGATCCTTAGTCTTAAGCCCGTCGCTGTCTTCGGTATTGACCAGCAAGGTAATCTGCTGGGCAGTTCTGTCTCGCTTAAATTCTGACTCTATCAACGTATTGTAGCTTTCAGCAGTAGAGTTTCCGGACGATAGTGCCAATGCCAGATCTACCCGAGAATTCCATTCGATACCTAAAGAAGCTAACGCAAGGTTTCTTTTACTCGCTAACCGCAGATCGTTCATTGCGAACGCTAAATTAGTGTCGGCCGTAATCACAACAGGCACGCCATCGACAACTGCAAAGCGACCCACAACTCGCGTGTCCTTTAAACGTAGGGTGAAGTCGGCCTCGGTCTCTATTTCGCGAATTGCAGCCATATCTATAGATATATCGCCTGCATAGGCAGTAGATAAAATCAGCCTACCTCCCGCAATACTGTCTACCTCACCCGTTAAAACATCACCGTTTTCTACAACAACTGTGTCTCCGAGGGCAATTCTGGAGAAGATAATACTAAGCAAGAGCAGCAAAAAATAGCGAGTCATTTACTTTTTCCTAGTATGGGCTTTAACCATTGATTGTTAATTTTAACTTTGCATTGTGTAATCGGGTTATCAGTCATTTTTTGCCATCTCTACTCACTTTGACGCTTACGTTGAGGCTGGCTTATTGGCCGCTTTTTCTTTCGAGCAACTTTTGCCCCACCCAGTGGCGTGCAAAATGCGAAGCCGTACGACCGCTTCGCACACCCCGAGCCAAAGCCCAGCGCAAAGCATCTTGGCGAAAGCTTGCGCGTTGAAATTCTTCCCGATCAATTTGGCTAGGGTCGTAGTCCGCGACCAGTCTGTGCACCCAAACCTCCGCCATATCCACATAAGCTTCTTGGCGAAAAGGATAAAACGACAACCACAGACCGAACCTATCGGAAAGCGAGATCTTTTCTTCAACCGCTTCTCCATGATGCAACTCACCGTCAACCAAACCGCTTTTGTTGTTGTCGCTGCCTCGTTCTGGCAACAAATGACGCCTGTTGGAGGTAGCATAAAAAATGACGTTGGCAGCGCCCTTAAACACGGACCCCTCTAAGGCACTTTTCAGGATTTTGTAGGAAGCATCGTCTTCTTCAAATGACAAATCGTCGCAGAACACAATAAATCGATAAGGCTCTGCGCTCAGGCGCGCCACAATCTCAGATAATTCCCGCAATTCGTCTTTACGCAACTCCACTAAGCGCAAACCTTTTTTGGCATATTCCTGCAACAAACCATGGATTAGGGATGACTTCCCTGCACCACGAGCACCCCAAAGCAGTGCATTATTAGCCGGAAGACCGGCGACAAATTGCGCGGTGTTAAGCTGCAATGACGCCTTCTGGGCATCAATGTGCAGTAAATCGTCCAACGCTTGGCTCTGGGTTTCAGGAAACCCAACAAAATCTGACTGCCATCGCCCGCGCTGCCATACGGCCGCGGTAGCGACGTTCCAATCAATGGTAGGCATGACAGGTAATATTCGCAAAATACGACTCAACACATCTTGCATTAAATCTTTTCCAGCAGTTTGTTCAGTGGCGATTTTCACACCCTTCCCCTTGTTATTGATTCTTTGTTTCTTTGTCAGCTCGATCAACTAACTCAGTTGGAATACGTGAGTATATATTTGATTAATGAGAACTAGCTGGTGCCAATCGGCACTACGTTAGTAGCAGCCTTGTGGTACAGCATTGCCGTGCCATCAGGATCCTCTAAGCTCACTACTCCAGCACGGAAAAAATTGACCTTAAAACTGCGTCGCCCAGTCTGAGTGGATAACACCAACAAATTACCTGAGAAATGCCAGTTACCACTGCGCACTTCCTGCTCGTCACCATCTTCCGCCTGCATGGTGAAAGTACCCTCGCTGAGACCCCCTTGGAGTTGCAGATAGCCTTCAGCGGTTTGCAGAACCCAGCGCCCAGGCAAATCTAAGGTCGTCAGCCACTGTTGCTTAGCACGCTTATTCGAACGTATATAAATTATGACAATGAGCGTCACTAGGATCGTTAAGATAAGAGGCATAAGCTATTGATTCAATTTTTAGACTAGGTTCAGACTGATCACTAACCGCAAAGCAATTAGATCTTGTTCGCAAGAACTAGACCGGCCAACGTGATGCGGTTACTAAACCTAAGTTTGCCATACGCCCGAACATAAGCGAACATCCGTCGTTGAATTTATACTTACACCCGTAACGCGGTCGACAGTAATTAGAAAAATTTAGCACTGGTCGACCAGCTAAAATTTATTGGAGATAGCAATATAGTATGAGCCCAGAGAGGCGTTGAGTTAGCAAAGAAATCTTACGACAAGTAAGCGATTACGAGGATGAATAAGTGCCGACTTCGGCATATTTAGACTAGGAACCTTTTGTGCAACAACAAGCACGCACCTAGCTGACTAATTTAAGGGGGAAACAAATGTCTGACGTATCAGCAACTGCACCAGCACCGAAGCCAGCCGCAACCATCTTGCTTCTCAGACAGGGTGTCAGCGACCTAGAGGTTTTCATGGTCGTTCGAAACCACCAAATAGACTTTGCCTCGGGAGCATTAGTCTTTCCCGGCGGTAAAGCAGACCCCCAAGATTTTGCCGAAGATCTGATACCCCATTTGGACGGTGCAAATACCGACACAGACATGCGTGCTGCCCAGGTTAGCGCCATCCGCGAGGCATTTGAAGAATGTGGTATTTTGTTGGCGCGAGAAAAAGGTTCAAACACCATGATCACCGGCGAAAGACTTGCCTCACTGCAAGAATTTCGAGAACCCATGAACAAAGGTGAAATTTCACTCATCGACTTTTTACAGCAACAAAACCTCGTTTTAGCATGTAACGAACTCACCCATTTTGCGCATTGGATTACACCGCCAATGATGCCCAAGCGCTTTGATACCCACTTTTACCTTGCGCTCGCGCCAGCTGACCACTTAGCAGTGCACGACGGTTACGAATCTGTAGATTCAGTTTGGATTCCGCCCGCGGATGCGGTGAAGGAAGAAGCGCTGGGCAAGCGCACGATTATTTTCCCTACGCTGCGCAACTTAGAAAAGCTGGCAACATGGCGCAGCCCAGAAGAAGCCATTAGCAATACAGTGGACAGCACAGTGGTACCCGTCTTACCTTGGATAGAAAAACGTGAAGATGGTAACTATTTATGTATCCCCACTGAGGCAGGCTATGCCATCAGCGAAGAAAAAATGCCCGAGCGCAAAGCTAAGTAGTACGCAAATTGGCCTCTCAGCGAAGCATATAGGGGCCTTGCCAACTCACCCAACCGGTAACAAATGGAGCAAACCGTGACCAACACACCCACAGACCAACACACTGCGATAAGCGTTGAAGGTGACGCCATGCTTTATAAAGTGGAAGATCATGTAGCCACCATTACTTTTAACCGACCAGAACAACAAAACACTATTTCCGGCGCCATGCTGAATAGATTGAGTGAAATGTTGTTAGCTGCTGATCAAGATGTGGATGTGCGCGTCATCATTGTTACCGGCACCGGCAAATTCTTTTGTGCTGGCTTAGATTTACGCGGCAGCGACATTACTAATAATTTAGCGGACAAAAAGCGCAGAAGTCCTACCACACTGGATCTGCGCAACACCCCGCCTACGGTATTGCACAATATCGACACTCCCACCATCGCAGCACTTAATGGCTCAGCTGCGGGTTACGGTATGGATTTGGCATTGGGCTGTGACATTAGAATAATGGCAGATAGCGCAAAACTGGCCGCTGCATTTACTGCTCGGGGTGTGGTGCCAGAATCTGGTGGCACCTGGATTTTGCCGAGACTCATTGGTTGGTCAAAAGCCAGTGAAATTATTTTTACCGGCAAAACTTTGATCGCCTCAGAATGCGAAGAAATGGGCCTTGTGTCTCATGTGGTCAACAACAATGAAGTGGGTGCCCGGGCCCTAGAAATGGCCAAGCAAATTGCCGCTATGGCGCCGCTGGCCGTACAGTCTTCTAAGCGCATGATGCGTATGAGTATGAACGAGACCTTCAACGACCACGTGCACCATGTATTTTTGCAGCTTTTGCCATTGTTCCAATCTGATGATTTCAAGGAAGGCATGGCGTCGTTCATGGAAAAAAGAGAAGCGGATTTTAAAGGCCAATAGAGACCTATTTAAGACGAGCCAAAGAAACATCAATAATCACCAATACTTAATCAATTTTTTGTTAGGGGAAATAAAATGACAGATGCTTATATTATCGACGCAGCCAGAACACCTCGCGGCATAGGCAAGGCAGGTAAAGGCTCACTATCAGAATTCCACCCAAGTCGCCTACTGGCTAAAGTCTTTGAAGGCATTCAAAGCCGTAACGAACTGAACACCGCAGACATCGACGATGTGGTTGTAGGTTGTAGCTCACAAGTGGGTAAGCAAGGCTCTTGCGTTGGCCGTATGGCTGCATTAGACGCAGGCTGGGACACCTCAGCATCTGCGGTTACCTTAGATCGCTTCTGCGGCTCTGGTATTACCTCCGTAAACTTAGCAGCCGCTAATATCATGAGCGGTATGGACGACCTATGTGTCGCAGGCGGCGTTGAGATGATGTCTTACACAGCTACGCTGGCACCAGAATACGGCAACAGGACAGTAGATGGCGGCAACTTACATTTGCGCGACCTGCACCCTCAGCCACACCAAGGTGTGTGTGCAGACATGATTGCTACCCTAGAAAACTTCAGTAGAGAGGAACTGGATGCCCTAGCAGTTGAAAGCCAAATTCGTGCACAGCACGCTGTTGCCAATGGCTACTTCGATAAAAGCGTTATTCCCGTATTTAACGACGACGGCACCCTTGCCCTAGATCGTGAGGAATTCCCACGACCTGGCACTACTATGGAAACCTTGGCCGCGCTGCCCACGGTTTTCTCTCAGTTCATGGATGCGCCAGTAGATAACGGGGGCGAAACCTTTCGCCAGTTAGTGGCTCGCAAGTACCCAGATTTGGACATTAACCACGTACACCACGCAGGCAATAGCTCGGGTGTTGTAGACGGCGCGGCGGCATTGATTTTAAGTAACAAGTCCTATGCAGACAAAGTCGGGTGGAAGCCACGCGCGCGAATTATTTCAATGGCCACAGTAGGTGGCGATCCAACCCTCATGCTTAACGAGCCAGTACCTGCGGCAAGAAAAGCTTTAGCTCGAGTAGGCATGACCGTAGACGATATCGACTTGTTTGAAATCAACGAAGCCTTCTCGGTAGTGGCTGCAAAGTTCATTCGCGACTTGGGTCTGGACCCAGCCAAAGTGAACGTCAATGGTGGCGCAATGGCGCTGGGGCACCCTATTGCTGCGACAGGTTCAATCCTCATTGGGACGATGCTAGATGAGTTAGAGCGCCGAGACCTAAGCACTGGTCTCATCACTATGTGCACTGGCGGCGGCATGGCACCAGCCATCATCATAGAGCGTGTCTAGTTAAATTTAGACCTTGGCCACAACCCAAAGCGCCCCGGCTTAAACACCGAGGATTGCCGTTGCACCCAGGTTTAGGCCAATTAGCGTCCTGCATTATAGGTAGCAACAGCACTCGTTTTGCCTCGCGGAAATTTCGATACGCCCTTCGCACTGCTCTTTGCACTTTAGGCCTAGCCCTTACCCTAGGCGCCTGCGGTGAGGGCGATGAAGCCATAAAAACTCAGGGTACAACAGCTTTGAATGACTGGTTTTCAGCAGCAGCCACAGACAACCCACCTAGCTGCCATGCTTTTGGCTTAGTTAAATTTCACGACGCAAGCTGCGCTGATATGTATGAACACGCTGCACAAATAGAACCTGGGAGCCGCAAAATAACCAGCAGTAAGCTGCTCCAATGCTACGGACAGGGGCGTCAACGGTTATGTGGGGAATTTGTACAAATATGGCTGACTGCAAGGAACACTAGCGGAAATACAATCCAAGAGGGCGCAGTCTTAAAGCGCGACGAAGGGGTTTTTAGACTGTACTGGTACCGATCGGACGCTCTGTTCACAACACTTGTAAAGCGATCAGAGGGCGACAAGGACGACGAGCGAGCGCTAAAGGATAAACACGCTCAGTTAGAGGCGGTATATGCGGAAATAGTGCAACGCCAGCCAGCCCTGTATCAATTTGTTATGTGCACAGACGCATCGGTTTCTAGCAGCAAATTGGTGGGCAAACCTGTTAATCCAAAAGACATTAGCGCCACAGATATGGCCTCGCGTGCCCAACAATGCCCGGAAATTTTTTGTCTTGCCCTGGTGGGTAAACGCATTGCTCCGCTATGTAATTAGAGTGTGATTAAAAAGCGATCTACGGTGCAATAGGTTAGTCTTGAATAAGACCCCTTCTCGCTTCTTCCGTCCTCTCCTACAAGTAAGCTAAACCAGACAACATGAGTAGAACATGGACAACACAGAAACTTTCAGAAACGAAACCAGAGCATGGTTGGCAGAAAACTGTCCTGCGGGTGCCCGTGGCGATGGTCAAATACCCTGGGGCAGCAGCAAAATAGAACTCAATGCAGACAGCAAACTTTGGCTTGAAAGCATGGCTGAGCGGGGATGGACAGTTCCCAAATGGCCGGTTGAATATGGCGGAGCAGCTCTAGACAAAGACCTTTATCCAATTTTGATTGACGAACTAAAACGTATAAATGCCAGAACCCCACTGACCGGACGTGGCGTGAATTACATCGGACCCACCATTTTAGAAATGGGTACCGATGAGCAAAAAACGCGTTGGCTGCCAGGCATCGCACGGGGTGAAGGCGGATGGGCTATGGGATACTCCGAGCCGGGCGCGGGTTCAGACCTAGCGAGCTTGGCCTGTAAAGCAGAACTAAAGGGCGACCATTACACACTTAACGGACGTAAAGTGTGGACATCGGACGCAATGGATTGCGACTACATTTTTGTGCTTGCACGCACTAATCCAACGGCGCCCCAACACTTGGGTATCAGCCTAATTCTGGTAGATATGTCTCAGCCTGGAGTGGACGTCACTCCAGTACGCCTACTTAGCGGAGCATCCCCTTTTAACGAAACCAATTTTGAAAATGCCATAGCGCCCGCCAATGATGTAATTGGTGGCGTGGACAACGGCTGGACAGTGGGCAAACGATTACTGCAGTTCGAGCGCTCCACTCACGCGGGCATTAATACCTCTGGCTCACAAGGCGGCCGCTCAAGCGACAGCCCATTGCCTGAACAAGTACAACAATATAGTCCTCTGGTAGATGGCCGAATTGCAGACGCTAGTTTGCGCCGCCGCCTGCTTAACCATCAAATTGCCTTTAGTGCCCAACGCCTAACCCAGAAGCGCGTCATTGAAGAAACTGCAGCCAGCGCACCGGGCTTTGCTTCTTCTGCTGTAAAATTGTCTAACGCTCTGATTACCCAGGAAGGTGATGAAATTCTGTTAGCGGCCATGGGCACACAAGGTATTGGCTGGGAGACCACTGGCTTCACGACTGAGGAATTAGACGCCACAAGAGATTGGCTGAAACAAAAGTCCTTAACCATTGCAGGCGGAACTAAAGAAGTACAACTGAACATCATTGCCAAACGTGTATTGGGCTTACCGGACTAGCCTGGCCTTACTAAAAGACAAACAAAAGTTTAGGCCAATAGAGAGGATGCTCAACTAGGCCCTAGGGTTGCAATCTTTGCACCTGCCATTGTTCTTTAGCATCACGCTTAAACTGCAATCGGTCATGTAGCCGACCTTCGCGCCCCTGCCAAAACTCGTAGGCTTGCGGCTGCAACTTAAATCCACCCCACGCCGGTGGTCTTGGCGCTCGATCTGTATGCAGGACCGCCAGATCTTTATAGCGCTGCTCCAACTCTTCTCGGCTTCCTACGGGCCGGCTCTGCTGAGAAGTGGCCGCTGCCAACTGGCTGGCCAATGGCCTCGAATAGAAGTAGATGTCTGCTTCAACTGCACCCAACGCGACTACCTCACCGCGAATCCTAATTTGCCGATCCAACTCACGCCAATGAAAAAGTAGTTCCGCCCGAGGATTAGCAGCTAAAGCCTGACCCTTCTCACTGCCACCATCAGAAAACCAGCTAAAACCCGTTTCATCGAAGCCTTTGAGCAAAACAATGCGCACGGAAGGCTGACCTTGCGCGTCAGATGTGGCCAAAGCCATAGCGGTGACATCTTGAATCTCCGCGTTTTCAGCCTCACCGATCCAGAGCATAAACTGATCCAACGGATTTTTTGCAATCTGGGCACTGCTTAGAGTGGCATATTTATATTCTCGACGAACATCGCGAATTATATCGGTCATTTTAGCGTTCTAGTGACTTAGGTGTAAGCGTTAGCGTAGTAGGGATAGACCCGTTGTGCCAGTGCTTACGACACCAATATTTTGCAAATATCTTCGCACCCAAACTACTGAAACCTAAATCACTCTTTTATCTATTTGGTAAACTCGTCGCGACCACTTCCGCTAGGCTATTTGATGTCTATTTACCTGACGCATCACCTGGCGCTAAAAGCCCAGAATCATCCAGTCGGGGTATCGCGCTACGATAACCCCATACGGGCGACATAAATACACCGTAAAGAAACAGTATCAGCGACAACGCCATAGCAGGGATTAGTGCATTGAGCGTACCAAACCGTTCAATCATCCAGCCCAGCACAATGGCGCCTATTGGCGCACTACCCACCATGCCAATACTGAACACTGACATGATCCGCCCAAGATATTCATTAGGCGCTGACTCCTGAACAATGCCCCGGGCCAGATTAGTGGTCACACCCATGTTCAAACCCCAACCGATGGTGGCAATAACCATGACCCAAAATGCGGGTTCTATCCACATCAGGTAAATCACTAAAATCCGTGATAACTGCATAATTAAAAACAATCTGCCCGGAGCTTTTAGCGGCATATAGCGCAGCAGAATAAGATTCGACAAAGTAGCACCGGCAAAAAACACCGCCATGAGCACAGCCAACAACCACGCATCGCCGTCGTAAATACGTTTAACGATAAAGGGGAATACAGTAATAAAAGAGCCGGCGTTAAAAATACTGGAACTAAAAGTAATCAGCAGCGTATGAAAAA